>Ga0308163_10000101_pt1 | contig 258088 bp, 238 predicted proteins | sample PhyTR1_FD_201037 | JGI IMG/M metagenome (GOLD analysis project Ga0308163, IMG submission 201037) | Phyllosphere microbial communities from UC Gill Tract Community Farm, Albany, California, United States - DLSLT.R1 | ecosystem: Host-associated > Plants > Phyllosphere > Unclassified | place...
GTCCTCGCGGTGGCATTGATTACCGCTCCCGGAAAGCTATTGCACGAGGTTCGGGACGCTCGTTCGCCAAAAGCTTCACGCTCTGGCGTCGGCCATGTTCGATCAACCGCTGCCGTACGACTTGGGCGAAAACACGGCTTGGCGCGCGATCGCGCGCTCTGCCGATTTGCCGGCGATGGCGGTTGGTCGGAAGTCGCCAACCAAGATCGGTCGGTGCATCAACCCAGGTACTCGTTCTTGCGCCAAGCTGTATTCCCCAAAAAATCCGTACAGCAGTATTCGATCAAACAAGGCCGATGGCAGAGCGTGAAGCTTTTGGTGTACCGATGTCCCAAATCTCGAGCATCCGCATAAAACAAATGCGATGACTACGCCTAGGCGAGGCCGAGAGGGGAACGCAGTGGATCGAAGGCCCGATGTAGCGTCCAGCTACTCCCCGCTCCCAAGGCAACTTTCTTTGGTTACTTTCTTTTTTGCCAAAAAAGAAAGTGACCGCCCCGCGCGGAAGCGGCTCACCCCTACGGAGTAGCAGAAGAAAAACCAGAGCGAAGCGGAGATAAAAAACCCCCGTCTGCCACTACCGCGCCATGCCCCGCCGCAAGGCATAACTCAGCGCATCCACCGCCGCCACCAGCACCACCATGGCGATCAGCACGGTGGCCGTCCGTCCCATCTGGAACAGCCCCATGTGGAAGGCCAGCATCTGCCCCAGTCCGCCCGCACCGACGACACCCAGGATGGCGGCGGCCCGGATGTTGTTCTCCCAGCGGTACAGGGTGTACGAAACCAGCTGCGGCAATATCTGCGGCAGCGTGGCGTAGAAGAACACGCGGACGCCGCCGTTGCCCTGCGCTCGCAAGGCCTCGGCCGGGCCGCCGGGGCTGTTTTCTATCGCCTCGGCGAACAGCCGGCCCAGCACCCCGGTGGTATGCAGTGCCAGTGCCAGGGTGCCGGCAAACGGACCGAGCCCGGCAGAAATCAGCAGCAGGGCGGCCCACACCAGCTCAGGCACGGCCCGCAGCGCGTTCAGCAGCAGTCGGGTGGGTGACCGCGCCCATGCCGCGCCGCTGGCAGGCAACGCGAGCACCACACCACCGATGGCGGCCAGCAGGGTGCCCAGGGCCGACATGGCCAGTGTTTCGCCCGACGCCGCGATGATCTTGCGCAAAAAGGCGGGCGACGTTTCCGGCGGGTAGAACTCGCCGACGAACCTGGCCATGCCCGTCATTGCGCCGGGCGACAGGAAGGCGGCCCATTGCAGGTCCAGTTCCCTGAAGCTGGCGACCACCAGCACCAGCAGGCCGATGCAGAACCACCAGGCCTTGCTGCGCAGCATGTCGACGGCCCTCATGCCAGGGCGCCCCGCAGCCAGGCGCTTGCCCGGTCGGCCAGGGCCACCAGCAGCACGAAGACGATGAGCATGGTGGCCACTTCGCCGCCCGCGAACATCTTGGTGGAGGTGTCCAGCATCTGGCCCAGGCCGCCGGCACCGACGAAACCCAGCACCACCGACGAGCGGATGGCGCATTCCCAGCGGTACACGGTGTACGACGCCAGCTCGGCCGCGCTCTGCGGCAGCAGTCCGTAGAAAAAGGCCTGCAGCCGGCCGCTTCCGTTGGCGAGAAGGGCGGCCGAAGTGCTGTTGTCGCTGCTCTCGAGGATGTCGCCGTAGACCTTGCCGAGCATGCCGCCGTAGGTCAGCGCTATGGCCAGCACGCCGGCCGTGGGGCCGAGTCCCACGACCCGCACGAAGACCAGCGCCCACACCAGTTCGGGGATGCTGCGCAGCACGATCAGCGCCCAGCGCAGCGACTGCCGCACGGTGGCCGGCAGCCAGGCCATGCGGCCGGAAAGCGCCGAGATCGAAAGCGCCCGTGTCACCAGCAGGCTTCCCGGCACGGCGATCACCATGCCCAGAGTGATGCCGGCAGTGGCGATGGCCACGGTGCGCCAGGTCTCGCGGGCGACCAGCCGCAGGAATTCAAGGTCGGTGGCCGGCGGGAAAAACGCCGAGACGAAACGTCCGGTCGACTGCCGGGCGGCCGGGTCGAACAGCAGCCAGGGGCGGAATTCGGTGGCGACCAGCGCCGGCCACGACAGCAGGGCGGCAGCGGCGATCCACAGCAGCCGGCCGCGCCACGCGGGGTCGCGCTGCGTCACCTGCATTGCATCAGGACCGTGGCGCGCTCCGCCGTGGCTGCGGTGGTCGTGGACGGGTCGGGCAGCGGCTCGGTCAGCTCGTGTTCATGCTGCGCGTACAGGGCAGCGAGCCGCTCCGGCCCGACCTGCGCCGACGGCAGGTCGAAGGCCACCTGGCCGTCGCGCAGTCCGACGATGCGGTCGAAGTGCGCCAGGGCGATTTCCACCTGGTGCAGGCTTGCCAGCAGGGTGATGCCGCGTTCGCGGGCAGCGGCGGTGAGGGCGGTGACCGCCTGCCGGGAACGGGTGGGGTCGAGGGCGGACAGGGGTTCGTCGACCAGCCACAGCCGGGCCGGCGAGATGAAGGCCCGGGCCAGCCCCACCCGCTGTCGTTCACCGCCGGAAAGCCGGTCGACACGCGAGAACAGCTTGTCGCCCAGGTCGAAACGGTCGAGCGCGGCCTGGGCCCCGGCGATGTCCTGCGGATGGAAAAGCGAAAGCAGGCTCTTGCCCAGGCTCCACTCGGGCAGCCGGCCCGCCAGCACCGCGGTGACCACCCGCTGGCGTGGTGGCAGCGGCGGCGTCTGGTGCGAAAGGAACAAGCGGCCGCGCTGGCGTTGCAGGGCGCGCACGCTCAGCTGCCAGGGGTCCGTGCCGTCGATCGAGACGCTTCCGGCCACCGGCTTCAGGCCGGCGCTGGCCAACTGCAGCAGGGTCGTCTTGCCGGCGCCCGAAGGGCCGATGACGGCCACCTGTTCGCCGGATTCGAGTGAAAGATCGACCCCCCGCAGCACCGCACTGCCGCGAGGTGCCGAAGGGTGCCGTGCGTGCACGGCGCGCAGCGCCAGCTTCATGCGGGGGTCAGAGCAGGCCGGCGCTCTTGGCGGCGGCTTCGATGCCCTTGTAGTTCTCGGCCCTGGTCGGCACGAAACGGGTGGCGCGCTGCAGGCCCAGCACTTCCTTGCCCTCGGGGGTGGAGGCGTCCAGCGACAGGAATGCCTGGGTGATCCTGTTGCGCAGGTCGGCGGGCATGTCGCTGCTGACCGACCAGTTGTAGTCGTAATACGGCGGCGTCGTGTAGAACACCCGCACCTTGTCGGTGTCGACCTTCTTGTCGGCCACGAACTTTTCCCAGACCGAGATGTTGACCGCGCCGGCCTGCACCTTGCCGCCGGCAACGGCTGCGATGGTGGCGTCGTGCGCGCCGCTGTATGCCACGCGGCGGAAGTCCTTGTCCGGGTCGATGTTGGCCTGCAGCAAAAAGCTGCGCGGCATCAGGTGCCCGCTGGTGGAGCTTTGTGCGCCGAAGCTGACATCCTTGCCCTTGAGGTCGGCCAGGGTCTTGATGGCCGGGTCGGCAGTGATGAAGACCGACTTGAACTTCTCGTCCTCTTCGCGCTGCACCAGCGGTATCACCTTGCCGCCCGAGCGGGCCGATGCCTGCACGAAGGTGAAACCTCCGAACCAGGCCAGGTCGATCTTGTGGTTGATGAGGGTCTCGACCGATGCCGCGTAGTCGGTCACCGGGGTGAACTCGACCTTCATGCCCAGCTTGCCTTCGAGGTACTTCACCAGCGGCGCTGCCTTGCGGGCCAGCTCGGTGGGCGACTCGTCGGGGATGGCGGTAATGCGGAACACCTTCTGCTGGGCCTGGGCGCACACGGCGGTGGCCAGCAGCAGGGTGGCGAAGACGGGCTTGAGCCAGCGGGAGCGGAGGAGGTTCATGGGGCGCGCCGAAGTGCTTTCGGTGGGTTTTGATTGACGCGGCATTACAACCGAAAACCATGTCGGTGCGACACTTCGGGGGATGAACCCAGCCACCACTCCAGCCACCTCGCCACGTCTTACATCCCTCTCGCACGGCGGCGGCTGCGGCTGCAAGATCGCGCCCGGCGTGCTGAGCGACATCCTGAGGAGCACCAGGGGAATGCCGGTGCCGGCCGAGCTGCTGGTGGGCATCGAGACCGCCGACGACGCGGCGGTGTACCAGCTGACCGAAGACATCGCGCTGATCGCCACCACCGATTTCTTCATGCCGATCGTGGACGACCCTTTCGAGTTCGGCCGCATCGCCGCCACCAACGCCATCAGCGACGTGTACGCCATGGGCGGCAAACCCATCATGGCGCTGGCGCTGGTCGGCATGCCGGTGAAGGTGCTGTCGACCGAGGTGATCGGCCAGATCCTCGCGGGCGGCCAGGCGGTGTGCCAGGCCGCGGGCATTCCCATCGCGGGCGGCCACACCATCGATTCTGTAGAACCCATCTACGGCCTGGTGGCGCTGGGCGTGGTGCACCCCAAACGCATCAAACGCAATGCCGATGCCAGGCCCGGCGACCGCCTGGTGCTGGGCAAGCCGCTGGGTGTGGGCGTGATGTCCGCCGCCCTCAAGAAAGAGGTGCTGGGCGAGGCCGCTTACGCACAGATGATCGCCACCACGACCCGGCTGAACACGCCCGGCCCCGAACTGGCGGCGCTGGACGGCGTGCACGCCATGACCGATGTGACGGGTTTCGGCCTGGCCGGCCATGCGCTCGAAATGGCGCGTGGCGCACAGGCAGGCGTACGGCTGGACTGGTCGAAAGTGCCGCTGCTCGAAGGCGTACGAACGCTGGCCGAGCAGGGCGCGGTCACCGGTGCGTCGGGCCGCAACTGGGAAGGCTACGGCGCCGAGGTGCGACTGCCAGCCGGTTTTGCCGACGCCGACCACGCCTTGCTGACCGATCCGCAGACCAGCGGCGGCCTGCTGGTGGCCTGCGACTCGGCTTCGGTCGACGAAGTGCTGGCGGTGTTTCATCGCCACGGTTTCATGGCGGCCGCGGTCATCGGCGAAGTGACCGAAGACCCGGTCGGCGGCCAGCGCCTGACGGTGGCCGCATGAGCCAGCGTCCGCTGGTGCGTGCCGGCGACCTGGCCGGTTTCGACGCCGTCGTCGACGCCCGTTCGCCCGCCGAATTCGCGCTGGACCACATCCCCGGCGCCGTCAATTGCCCGGTGCTGGACGACGAAGAGCGCCGCATCGTCGGCACGCTCTACAAACAGACCGGAGCCTTCGAGGCCCGCCGTGTCGGCGGCGGCATGGTGGCGGCCAACCTCGCGCGGCATCTCGACGGGTACTTCGGCGACAAGCCGGCCAGCTGGAAACCGCTCATCTATTGCTGGCGCGGCGGCTTGCGCAGCGGCTCGATGGTCACCTGGATGCGCCTGGTCGGCTGGAAGGCCGAGCAGCTGACCGGAGGCTACAAGAGCTTTCGCCGCCATGTCATCGACCAGATCGACGCTGCCAGCCCGCAACTGAAGCTCGTGGTGGTTTGCGGCGCCACCGGCAGTGCCAAGACGCGGGTGTTGCAGGCGCTGGAAGCACAGGGCGCGCAGGTGCTGGACCTGGAGCACCTGGCCAGCCACAAGGGTTCGCTGCTGGGCGAGATGCCGGGCCGGCCGCAGCCATCGCAGAAGGGTTTCGAAACCCTGCTGGGCGTGCGGCTCGAAGGCTTCGACCTGTCGCGCACGGTATACGTCGAAGGCGAAAGCCCGCGCATCGGCCAGATCAACCTGCCGGTCGAACTGGTGGCGCGAATGCGTGCAGCGCCCTGCGTCGAAGTGCTCGCCACCGCGGACGCCCGGCAGGCCTATCTGCTGGACGACTACGCCTACCTGGGCGACTCGCCGGATGCGCTGGCCGCAAAGCTCGGAAAGCTCAAGGAATTGCAGGGCAGGGAAAACGTCGCACGCTGGCAGCAGTGGGCGCACGACCGCGCGCTGGCCCCGCTCTTCGCCGAACTGGTTTCACTGCATTACGACCCGCACTACGAGCGCTCGCAGGCAAGGCACTTCACGCAGTGGGCGCAGCGCGACCAGGTCGAAACCGCCGATTTGTCGGCGGCCGGCATCGAGGCCGTTGCCACGCAGATACTGGTGCGCACCGGCGGCTGAAGACGGCCGCCTTGCGGCTACTTCTTTTGCGACGGGTCGGTCGCGGCCGAAGCGCCTTCACCCGCTCCGGGCGCCGGCGCCTCGGTCTTCGGATCGTGGTTGCGGAGCGAATCCGGCTTGCTCGGATGTTCGGTCGAGGCCGGCGCCATCGACTGCGCCGTGGGCGTCGGCGGCGTGCTTGCCGGGCTGTCGCCCGGTGCCTTGTTGCAGCCGCCCAGCAGCGCGGCCGAAAGGGCCAAGCCCAGGATGGGAAGACAGGTTTTCATGTTGAACCGACCTTTCGTCAGACCTTCAGTTCGGCGCCTTCCTCACCGTCCCAGTAATGGGCGCGGGTGGCATGCACCTTGATCATCACGACACCTTCGGTGTCGATGCCGTCCTTGAACCATTCGTCGAGGTCCTCGGTCCAGTGTTCCTGGAACCGGCCCTTGTCGCGCACCAGTTCGGCCACGCCTTCGACCGCGACCATGAAACCCTTGCTGCCCTGGAAGGCCAGCGACACCTTGGGGTCACCTTCGATGTCGGCGACCATGCGGGCCTCGTCCCAGGTGAAGTAGTACGAATCGCCTTCGCTGTTGACTTCGCCGTTGTTGCTCATCGGCCGGCTGGCGATGTTGCCGCCCTCGGTGTGGGTCGACAGCATGCAGATGTCGATGGCGGCGATTTTCTCGGCCAGGTCGTTCAGTGTGGTGATCTTGGACATGAGGCGTCTCCGTTCTACGGTTGATTGGACAGGTCTCACAAGCTAAACCAGGCCCGGCACCGGTTCGTAGCCAAATGCACCGTTCAGTGCGCAGGAGAACGTGCCGCGATGAAACGATCCAGGTCTTTCGCGGACATCGGCTTTCCGTAGAAATAGCCTTGTATGGCTTCACAACCGTGGGCCAGCAGGAAGTCGCGCTGCGCGGCGGTTTCCACGCCTTCGGCGATCACGCCGAAATGCAGGCTGCCGGCCATCGACACGATGGCGTCGACGATGGATGCGTCGGCCGAATCGGTGCAGACGTCCTCGATGAAGCTGCGGTCGATCTTCAGCCGGGTCAGCGGGTAGCGCTTGAGCAGGCTGAGCGACGCATAGCCGGTGCCGAAATCGTCGAAGGCGATGCCGACGCCCCGGGCGTGCAGGGTGCGCAGGGGGGCCAGCATCATGTCGTCGTGCCGCAGGATGATGTTTTCGGTGATCTCCAGTTCGAGCGCGTCCGCAGGCAGGCCCGTCTGCTGCAGGATGTCGGCCACCTCGGCGGCCAGCAGGCCGGTGCGGAACTGTGCGCCGAAGAGGTTCACGCCCATGGTCAGCCCCGGCACCGACCGGCGCAGGTGCACCGCATGCCGGCAGGCGGCTGCCATCACCCAGCGGCCGATGACGGCGGCGAAGGGGCCGGATTCGACGGTCGGCAAAAAAGAGCCGGGCGCAAGAAGGCCCTCGACCGGATGCCGCCAGCGGATCAGGGCCTCCACGCCGAGCAGCGCGCCGTCGGTGGCGCGCACCTGTGGCTGGTAGAAAAGCTCGAACTCGTCCTGTTCCACCGCGCGCCGGATCTCGGTCTCGAAGGCATGGCGGTGCAGCACCGCGTGGCGCATGTGGGGCATGAAGAAACGCATGCAGTTGCGGCCGTCGGTCTTGGCCTGGTACATCGCCAGGTCGGCTGCAGACAGCAGGTCGGCCACACGTTCGCCGTGGCGGGGCGAAAACGCCACGCCGATGCTGGCGGTGACATGCGCCGAGCCTCCGGTGATCTGGCACGGCAGGGAAAGGGCGGAGCGCATGCATTCGCCGATCTCCAGCACCCGCGCCTCGTCGTCGCAATCGGGCAGCAGCACCGAGAACTCGTCGCCGCCGAGCCGGGCCACGGTGTCGGTCGGGCGCACGCATTCGAGCAGCCGGCGGGCGACCTCTCGCAGCACCTCGTCGCCCGCGTTGTGGCCCCGCGTGTCGTTCACGTCCTTGAAACCGTCCAGGTCGAGCATCAGCAGTGCGAAGGGCTGCCTGCGGAGAATCTCGTCCGCTATGCGCTCCAGCAGCACCCGGCGGTTGGGCAGTCGCGAAAGGGCGTCGACGTGTGCCAGTTCGAACAAGCGGTCCTCGTCGGCACGGCGGGCGCTGATGTCCCGGATGATGGCGCCGAAACACGCTTGCCCGGCCTCGCGCCACATCGACAGCGACAGCTCGATGGGGAACTGCCGGCCGCTGATGTGGGCCGCTTCCAGTTCCACCGTGGTGCCGACCAGCCGTGGCGTGCCGCCGGCCGCCACCCGTTCGAGGCCACCGCCGTGGCCGCCGCGCATGTGCGAGGGCACGATGATGTCGATGTTGCAGCCGATGGCGGTGGCCGCGTCGTAGCCGAAAAGGCGTTCGCAGGCTTCGTTCCAGAAGGTGATGCGGCCGCGGTTGTCGGCGCAGATGATGCCGTCGGGCGAGGTGGCGGCGATGTTCTCGAAGCGTGACTGGCTGGACGACTGCAACAGCGCCGCGCGCCGCGCTTCCAGCTTGTCCATCGCCAGCACCGCGAGATCGGCCAGGCTTTCCCGATGCGCAGCGGAAAAACCGCTGCGCGGCCGGCCGTCGACGATGCACAGCGTGCCCAGTACATGGCCTGCCGGCGTGCGCAGCGGGCAGCCCGCGTAGAAACGCACGAACGGCGGGTTGGTCACCAGCGGGTTGTCGGCAAAGCGTGGGTCCAGCGTGGTGTCCGGCACCACCAGCATTTCGTCGACGCCCAGGTTCAGCGCGTGGCCGCAGAAGGAAATGTCGCGGGCTGTCTCGCAGACATCGATGCCATGGCGCGCCAGAAAGACCTGCCGCCGGTGTTCGACCAGCGTGACCAGTGCCATCTCCACGTTGAAGACCTGTGCCGCGAGCCGCACGATGCCATCCAGGCCAAGGTCCGCACCCTCCTGGGTGAGGCGGTATTCGTCGATCACGGTCTGGCGTTGAACTTCATTGAAAAGATGGGGCGGCGCTTTCATTTCAGATCCCGGTCCAGCCAAGGTTTCTGAAACATATCGCAAGCGGCCGCGGGTACCAAGGGCGTGCTGCAAAAGCGTGAATTTTGCGCAGTTGGCTGACAGCGCAAGGGCGGAAAGCAGCCGGAGTCGAACCGACCAGGGAGCGGCTGGCGCCTCCTACCGGGTTTGAAGCCCGGGCGCACCACCGGGTGCGATTGCCTTCCTTCGTCTGATTTCCAGCGGCCGATTTTAAGAGGAGCCGACGGGCCCCTGTTCGGTCCATTGCATGCCGGGCCGCACCCACCGCCGGTCGCCCGAGCGCCGGGTGTAGCCGACGCGGTCGAAGAACTCGAGTATCTGGATCGCGCGTTTGCGGCCCAGCTGCACCGCATCGCGGAAGGTGCCGACCAGCACTTCGCCGGGCGCCTGCTCGGCAGCGGTGCGGGCCAGCGCGGCCATGCGGTCGGCGGGGTAGAAAAGGTCTTTAACCACCTGGTGGACCGCACCGCCACGGGCCGCCTTGCGGAGCAGTTCGCGTACCGCCGCTTCAGGTGCGCCGGTGGCGGCGGCCAGGTCGCGCACCCAGGGTGGATCGTTGCCGCCGGCCGCCAGAAGCGGCATCAGCCGGGCGGCCAGCCTGTCGTCGGCTTCGCTCCAGGTGATGCGGTGGGCCGGTCGGTGCAGCCACTGGCCGGTGCGGGCGATGGTGTCTTCTTCGGTCAGCAGCCGTTCGACCCAGGCCGGCCAGCCCGGGGCGGGAAGTCCCGCCATGCGTTGCAGGCGGGCGCTGTTGAGGCCGGGCTCGTCCGGGGACTGGCGGTGGTGCTGGTCCAGCACGTCGACGACCCGCCGACGCACGGCGGCCCAGGCTGCGGGCGCCAGCCAGAGCAGGTCGCCGCCGCTGATCGGGAAAGCCAGCGCTTCGGCACCCGCGGCGTCGTCGGCCGGCCATCTGCCCAGCAGTCGGGCCAGGCCGCTGCGGGTAAGGCCTGCCGGCGCGGCGGCCAGAAGGGGGCGCAGGTCGCCATCGGCCACCAGGGTTTCCATCGCGTCCAGCCAGGCGCCGCGTTCGGCACTGCGGCGCCGGCGTTCGGGTGCTGCCGGGTCGAGCACCACACCACCGCCGACCGTGCGCCGGCCCTGGGCGTCGCGCAGGATCAGGCGGTCGCCGGGCACGACGAACACCGGAGCGTCGAGCACCAGCTGCACCCGTGCCTCGGTGCCGGGCGCAACGCTGTCGGCCTGCAGCGGCACCGCGTGGGCCAGCACGTGCGCCGCGCCGAGATGCACATGCAGGGAGGTCCACGAGCCGATGGCCGGCGCATCGGCCAGCAGTCGCAGGCTAAGGTCCAGGCGCCGGGTCGGCTGCAGCACCCGGGCGTCGGCTATCCAGTCGCCACGGGAGATGCTGTCCTTGTCGATGCCGGACAGGTTGAGGGCGACCCTTTCGCCGGCCACGCCTTGCGCCGCCGGCCGGTTCTGCGCATGCAGGCTGCGCACCCGCACGGCCTGGCCGCTGGCGGAATGCAGAAGTGTGTCGCCCTCGCGGGTGCGGCCGCCGTGCACCGTGCCGGTGACGACGGTGCCGTGGCCGGCAAGGGTGAATACGCGGTCGACCGCCAGCCGGAACAGGCCGTCGGCGCGGCCTTGCCGCCAGTCGCGTGCGGTGGCGAAGAGGTGCTGGCGCAGGGCGTCCACACCCGTCGTTTCGGTCGGTGCGCCGGGTGCCAGTGCGGTCTCGAAAACCGGTGCGCCGCGCAAGGGCGAAGTCGCCAGCAGCGTGTCGATGTCGGACCGCACCCGGGCGATGCGCGCGGCGTCCACCCGGTCGGTCTTGGTCAGCGCCACGCTGCCCTGGCCGATGCCGAACAGCTCGACGATGGCCAGGTGTTCGCGGGTCTGCGGCATGACGCCGTCGTCGGCCGCCACCACCAGCAGCACATGGTCGATGCCGGAAGCGCCGGCCGCCATGGTGTGGACGAACTTCTCGTGGCCGGGCACGTCGACGATGCCCAGCACGCCGCCGTCGGGCAACGGCGTGTAGGCATAGCCCAGCTCGATGGAAATGCCGCGCGCCTTTTCTTCCTTCAGCCGGTCGGTGTCGACGCCGGTCAGGGCGCGGACGAGCGTGGTCTTTCCGTGGTCGATGTGCCCGGCGGTTCCGAGAATCATGGCCGGGCGAGCAAGGCTTGAAGCTTGGGCAGCTGATCGGTAAACGCAGCTTCGTCGGCGGCTTCGAGGCATCGCAGGTCGAGCCACAGGGCCTGGTCGGCGATGCGTCCGATGACCGGTCGCGGCAGTCCGCGCAGTGCGGCTTCGAGCCGGGCCAGCTGGCGGCCGGCGCGTTTGCCGTCGCGTGGCTCAAGCCGCAGGCCGGCGCTGGGCAGGGTCTCGACCGGCAGGGCGCCGCTGCCGATCTGGCTCGACATGGGGGCGACGGTCACTTCGAAATCCGCACTGGCCGACTGCACCGCCGGCAGCAGGCGCCGCGCCAGCGCCGCCATCTGCGCCTGCGGGCGGGTGAACAGGCGCAGCGTGGTCAGTCGTTCGGCAAGGTGTTCGGGCGAAAGGTACAGGCGCAGCACCGGCTCCAGCGCGGCGAGGGTCAGCTTGCCGACCCGCAGCGCACGCTTGAGCGGGTTTTTCTTGATCTGCGCGATCAGGTCCTTGCGGCCGACGATCAGGCCGGCTTGCGGGCCGCCCAGCAGCTTGTCGCCGCTGAAGGTGACGATGTCGGCTCCGGCGCCGACCACGTCGCGCACCGTGGGTTCGTGCGGCAGGCCCCATTGCACCATGTCGACCAGGGTGCCGGAGCCCAGGTCGACCGCCAGCGGCAGGCCGCGCTGGTGGGCGATGGCCGCCACCTCGGCCTCGCTCACGCTCTTGGTGAAACCGGTGACCGCGTAGTTGCTGCAGTGCACCTTCATCAGCATGGCGGTGTCGGCGCCGATGGCCTCGGCGTAGTCCTTGGCATGGGTGCGGTTGGTGGTGCCGACCTCGACCAGCCGGGCTCCCGCGCGGGCCATGATGTCCGGTATGCGGAAGGCGCCGCCGATCTCGACCAGCTCGCCGCGCGACACGATGACCTGCCGGTCTTGCGCCAGCGCGTTCAGGGTCAGCAGGACGGCGGCCGCGTTGTTGTTGACCACGGTGGCGGCTTCGGCGCCGGTCAGTTCGCACAGCAGGTCGTTGACCAGGTCGTCGCGGTCGCCGCGGCCGCCGGTTTCCAGGTCGAACTCCAGGTTGGCGGGTGCGGTGAGGGCTTGCACCACCGACTGCACCGCCACGTCGGGCAGCAGGGCACGGCCCAGGTTGGTGTGCAACACGGTGCCGGTGAGGTTGAAGACAGCCCGCAGCCGAGGCGCGAATCGCGCGGCCAGCCGGCGTTCGCATGCGACGGCGAGGGTGTCTTCGGCGATGGCCTGCGCGGCAAGCTTGCCGGCCAGGGCTGCGGGACGCAGGTCATCGAACTCGGCGCGCAGGGCCGTGGCGACGGCGCCGTGGCCGTATCGGTCGGCCAGCGACCGCAGGGCCGGGGCGGCCAGTACGCGGTCGACGGAAGGCAGGCGCAACGTTTGTACCGACATCAGATCACCAGCGGTTTCTCGATGGCCAGCAAGGGGTTGCTGCTGGCTCGCGCGAATTCGGTGTCGCCCATCAGCAGGTCGAGCGTGATGCTGGCCAGGTCGTCGGCCAGCGGTTCCACGAACGGGTCTTGTTCCTGGTTCACCAGCTTGCGGTAGGTGTGGCACTGGTCGCAGGTTTCGGCCAGCACCGGCTTCTTCGTGTCTGCCTTGCCGGCGGGTGTGGCGGATGCTTCCTCGACGCCCTGGTAACGCACGCCTTTAGTCGATTCGCAATGGCTGCACTTGACCCGCACCATGTGCCATTCGGTGGCACATGTGCCGCAGTGCAGGTAGCGGTGGCCGCCGGCTTCTCCGCCGATGCGCAGCACGCTGGCGACCGGTGCGCCGCCGCAGACCGGGCAGACGGTGGCGGGCTCGGCATAAGGCACCGTCTTCTCGTCGAGCGATGCGGCGCGCAGGGCGAAATGCACCTGCAGCGCGGCCATCACCAGCGGCGCGGCCGCCAGGTCTTCGCGCCCGATGTTGTCGGCCAGGACCTGGCGGGCGAGGGCGTCCAGGGCGGGGCTGTCCAGCGATGAAAGGTGATCGAAGGTCGGCGAAAGCGCGGCCGGCACTGCCGCATCGGCCTTCATTTCAGCCAGCAATTCCCGGAGCGTGTCGCACCATGCGGGCGGCAGGTTGTCGGAAGCCGGCAGCAGCGGCATGCCGTGCGCGCCGGCACGTTCCACGACATCGGCCGGAACCGCGTCGGGTTTGGCGGCGCCGGCCACCGCATGGTGCTGCGCGTCCACCAGGCGAGCGGCGAAACGCAGGTAGTCGGCGATGGGGTTGCCCTCGGCCAGCTGCCTCAGGCGGGCCGCACGCTCCTGGAAAAGCGCGGCCGGGCGCGGCAGCAGCACACGCGGAAAATGGATCTGGTCGAGCGCTTCGATTTCGCCGGGCTGGAGGATGCGTTGCACAGGCAATGTCCAAGAAGAAAGAGACCAAAAGGAATCGCCGGGCGAACCCGGCGATCTTCACTACGGAGTCGGTGGCGAGAGTCTAGACATCACGCCGGTCACGCGCCAGCGAACGTTCCCGGTCGACCACCTCGTCATACCATTGCTTGTGGTGCTTGCGCGCCCAGGCATACGTCACCCAGCCCCGTGTCATGGCCCGGATGGACCCCTTGATCCACAGCGCCGCATAGATGTGCACGATGATGGAACAGATGATGACGAAGCCCAAAAAGGCATGCAGCAGGGCGGCGGCGCGCACCACGGTGACGGGGAACAGGTAGCTGAAATACGCCCGCCAGATCACCAGCCCGGTCAGCAGCAGCCCGAGCATGCTGGCCAGCAGCACCCAGAACAGGATCTTCTGCCCGGCGTTGTAGCGGCCGATGGGCGGCAGCTTTTCCTCGTGGTTGGTCAGCACGTCGCCGATCTGCCGCATCCACTGCACGTCGTTGCGTTCCAGGAAATTGTGGTGCCAGAAACGCAGCACCAGAATCATGAAGGACACGAACATCACCAGCCCGATGAACGGATGCAGGATGCGGGTCCAAGGCCCGCCGCCCAGCAGCCCGCTCAGCCAGAACATGGCCGGGTGGAACATCGACAGGCCCGACAACGCCAGCAGCACGAAACAGATGGCGGTGATCCAGTGGTTGCTGCGGTCGTTGGCGGTGTAGCGCTCTATCACCGGCTCTTCGCTGGCGGTCGCGAAGTCGCGCCTGGTGGGCAGTTCAGGCTTGCGGGTGCTGCTCATGGCGGGCCTCCTGTTCCTTCACTTCGACCAGCGGATCGGTGGCCACCCCGGCGGCTTCGCGGCGTTCGCGGGCTTCGGAGTCGGCTTCGTCTTCCTCGTGTTCGTTGACCTCGTTCGGTCCGACCCGGGTGTAGTGGAAGAAGCCTGCCAGCGCGGTGATGGCGATGCCCGCCAGCGCGATGGGTTTGGCGGCTCCCTTCCACAGGCCGACCAGCGGGCTGATGGTCGGTTTGTCGGGCAGGCCTTTGTACAGCGAAGGCTGGTCGGCGTGGTGCAGCACGTACATCACATGGGTGCCGCCGACACCGACCGGGTCGTACAGGCCGGCCTTGGCGAAACCGCGTTCCTTCAGGTCGACGATCCGTTCCTCGGCCTGGTCCTTCATGGCCTGCTTGGTGCCGAACATGATGGCGCCGGTCGGGCAGGTCTTGACGCACGCAGGTTCCTGGCCCACCGCCACCCGGTCGGAACACAGGGTGCACTTGTAGGCCTTGTTGTCCTTCTTGGAGATCTTCGGCACGTTGAAGGGGCAGCCGGCGATGCAGTAGCCGCAGCCGATGCAGGCCTCTTCATGGAAGTCCACGATGCCGTTCGTGTACTGCACGATTGCGCCCGGCGCCGGGCAGGCCTTCAGGCAGCCCGGGTCTTCGCAGTGCATGCAGCCGTCCTTGCGGATCAGCCATTCGAGGTTGCCGGACTCGTCGTTCTCGTATTCGGTGAACTTCATCACCGTCCATGAGTCGGGGGTGAGTTCGGCCGGGTTGTCGTACACGCCGACATTGGTGCCGACGTCGTCGCGCAGGTCGTTCCACTCCATGCACGCCGTCTGGCAGGCCTTGCAGCCGATGCACTTCGAGACGTCGATGAGCTTGGCCACCTCGCCCGAATGGGGCGAGCGAGCCATCGGCTCCGGCAGGGTGGTGGCGGAGCGCCGCTTGATATCCAGGGATTGCAGTGACATGGCGGCTCCTTAAACCTTCTCGACCTTGACCAGGAAGGTCTTGAACTCGGGCGTGTTGGTATTGCCGTCACCGACGAAGGGCGTGAGCGTGTTGGCCAGGAAACCGGCCTTGGTCACGCCCTTGAAACCCCAGTGGATCGGTATGCCGACGTGGTGCACCGTTCGACCTTCGATGGTCATCGGCTTGATCCGCTTGGTGACCAGCGCCACCGCCTTGATGTAGCCGCGCTTGGAGCTGACCTTGACCATCTGACCGTTGGCGATGCCCAGTTCCTTCGCCATCACCTCGCCGATTTCCACGAACTGCTGCGGTTGCACGATGGCGTTCAGCAGCGCGTGTTTGGTCCAGTAATGGAAATGCTCGGTCAGGCGGTAGGTGGTGCCTACATGCGGATATTCCTTGGCCGTGCCGAAGGTGTCCCACACCGACTTGAACACCCGCGCCGCCGGCGAACTGGTCGCCTTGGGGTTGTTGGGGTTCATCGGGTTGAAACCCAGCGGCGTGTCGAAGGGCTCGTAATGCTCGGGGAACGGCCCTTCGTTGAGTCCCTTGCGGGCGAAGAAACGGGCCACGCCCTCGGGATTCATGATGAACGGGCCGGCGCCGGTCTCGGGCGCCAGGTTGGCGCCGAAGTCGGGGATGTCGGCACCGGTCCAGGCCTTGCCGTCCCAGCCGATGAGCTTGCGCCGGGGGTTCCAGGGCTTGCCCGCCGGGTCGCACGACGCACGGTTGTAGAGGATGCGGCGGTTGGCCGGCCAGGCCCAGGCCCAGTTCAGGGTGTTGCCGATGCCGGTCGGGTCGGTGTTGTCGCGCCGTCCCATCTGGTTGCCGGCCTGCGTCCAGCAACCGGCAAAGATCCAGCAGCCGCTCATGGTGCTGCCGTCGTCGCGCAGTTCTCCGAAGCCGGAAATCTGCTCGCCCGCCTTGCGCAGCACCTTGGTCGGGTCGGCCGGGTCCTTCAGGTCGACCAGCGCCCGGCCGTTGTATTCCTTCGCCACTTCGGCCGGCGTGGGTTCGTCCGGCTGGGCGTAAGGCCACCACAGGTTGACGATGGGATCGGGGTATTTGCCGCCGTCCTTCTGGTAGAGCGCCTTGATGCGCAGGTACAGCTCCGACATGATGCGGATGTCGGTCTCGGCCTGGCCCGGTGGGGCGGCAGCCTTCCAGTGCCACTGCAGCACACGCGACGAGCTGACGACCGAGCCTTCCTCTTCCGCGAAACAGGTGGTCGGCAGGCGGAACACCTCGGTCTGGATCTGCGAGGAATCGACGTCGTTGTGTTCGCCGTAGTTCATCCAGAACTCGGAAGTCTCGGTGGCCAGCGGATCCATGATGACCAGGAACTTGAGCTTGGCCAGCCCCTCGCGCACCCGGTCCTTGTTGGACAGCGCGGCCAGCGGGTTGAAACCCTGCGCGATGTAGCCGTTGACCTTGCCCTCCTTCATCAGCTCGAAGGTCTGGAGCATGTCGTACTCCTTGTCGAGCTTGGGCAGGTAGTCGTAGCCCCAGTTGTTCTCCAGCGTGGCGGCATCGCCGTACCAGGCCTTCATCAGGCTGACGTGGAACTTGGGATAGTTCTGCCAGTAGCTCATCTGCCCGGCGCGCAGCGGTTTCTGCGTGCGGCTGGTGATGTAGCCCTGGTAGTCCTGCTCGGCTTCCTTGGGCATGGTGAGATAGCCCGGCAGGCTGGCCGACAGCAGGCCCAGGTCGGTCAGGCCCTGGATGTTGCTGTGGCCGCGCAGCGCGTTCATGCCACCGCCGGCCACGCCGATGTTGCCCAGCAGCAGCTGCACCATGGCGCCGGTGCGGAGGATCTGCGCGCCGATGGAATGTTGCGTCCAGCCCAGCGCATACAGGATGGTCGCCGCCCGGCCGGTGGTGGCGGTGCTGGCGAGCTTCTCGCAGATGTGCAGGAACTTGGCCTTGGGTGTGCCGCAGACGCTTTCCACCTTTTCGGGTGTGTAGCGTTCGTAGTGCTGCTTCATCAGCTGGTAGACGCAACGCGGGTTCTGCAGGGTGGGGTCGGTCTTGACGAATCCGTCCTCGCCCAGCTCGTAGTCCCAGCTGGCCTTGTCGTACTGGCGTTTTTCTTCGTTGTAGCCCGAAAAATAGCCGTCGGCGAAGCTGAAGTCCTCGCGCACGATGAAACTGAAGTCGGTGTACGCCTTCACGTATTCGTGCTGGATGCGGTCGTTTTCCAGCAGCCAGCGAATCACGCCGCCCAGGAAAACGATGTCGCTGCCCGAACGGATGGGCGCGTAGAAATCAGCGACCGATGCCGAGCGGTTGAAGCGCGGATCGACCACCATGAAGTACGCCTTGTTGTGCGCCTTCGCCTCGGTTACCCACTTGAATCCGCAGGGGTGTGCTTCGGCGGCATTGCCGCCCATGACCAGGATTACGTCCGCATTCTTGATGTCGACCCAATGGTTCGTCATCGCTCCACGGCCAAACGTCGGGGCAAGACCTGCCACCGTCGGGCCGTGTCAGACACGTGCCTGGTTATCGAATGCGACCAGGCCCCATGAGCGGGCGATCTTGTGGGTGATGTAGCCGGCTTCGCTGCTGGCGGCCGATGCGGCCAGCATGCCGGTGGTGGTCCAGCGGTTGACACGTTTGCCGTCCGCCGTGGTTTCGATGAAGTTGGCGTCGCGGTCGGCCTTCATGAGGCCGGCGATGCGGGTCAGCGCATCGTCCCAGGACATCCGCTTCCACTCGGTGGACCCGGGCGCGCGGTACTCGGGGTACAGCAGCCGGTTGGGGCTGTTGACGATGTCCAGCAGGCTGGCGCCCTTGGGGCAGAGCGTTCCGCGGTTGACCGGGTGGTCGGGGTCGCCCTCGACGTGGATGACCGAGGGCTTGGCGTTCTTCGCGCCGTCGCCCAGGGAATACATCAGGATGCCGCAGCCGACCGAGCAGTAGGTGCAGGTCTGGCGTGTGACGGTGGTGGCGGCCAGCTTGTACTGACGGACTTCTGCCAGCGCGGTCGCCGGTGAGAAGCCCATGAGCGCCAAGCTTGAGCCCGCCAGGCTTGAGCCGGTCACTTTCATGAACTGGCGGCGGGAGAGTTCCATCGTGGGTACCTCTTCTATAGGGTTCCCGGGTCATTCTAGGCAGCCAGGTTTTTCGTGCAACCGGGTCACCGAGCGCTTGAGTCGGATGGTGCGCCTTGTCGTCCGGTCGGGTGGCGGTCAGGTCTTGCGAGGCGCCAGCGCGGCCAGGCAGACGAGCGCGGCACCGCCGAAGGCCAGGATGTCCTCGGCGCCGGCGATGGGCCAGTCGCGGCCGATGGCCTTCGAAACCCGTGTCCGGATGGTGTAGCCGAGGTACGTGGCGGCCAGCGCGCCGACGGCGCCGGCCAGCGCGGCTTCGGCCGACTTGCCGCCAGCCAGCGCCGCACCCGACAGGGCGCCGGTCGCCACGCGTGCGGCCACGCCGCCCGGCTCGGTGCGGCTTGGCGTGCTGGGCAGCTTGTCGGCGACGAGTTCGCCCAGGGCCATCGGCGTGGTGACCCATACGGCCTTGGGCCTGGCCAGCATCTCGAGTTTCGAATCCTTCAGGTCGACCAGCCCGAGGCGGGCCGCCCAGCTGATGGTCGCCAGCGGTGCGGACGTCCGAGGGCCGGCCGTCGCGCCCAGCAGGAAGGCCAGGCGCAGCGTGCGCCAGCGGCCGGGGCCTTCGGTCGGCAGCGGCTCCGGTGTCTCGCCCTGCTGGAGCACTTGCACGCCGGCCTTCACATCGCCGAAGAAACGCCGGAAGAACTTGCGCGCAGCCTCGGTCGCGGTGCCGAAGACGGTGTGCGATGCATACGAATAGGGGTGCGAGACGACCGGCGCCTTCCAGACCGGGTCGCCCAGTTTCATGGCCGGCACCAGGGTTTCGTCGACCACGGTCGCGGCGACCACGCCGAAGGCGGCGCCCTGGCCGGCCTTGACGCGGGGTTCGATCTCGGCGGCCATGCCGTAAAGCGCACCCACGAGTCCGCCGAAGGCGTAATGCACGGCTTCACCACCGGCAGGGCGCACCGACCGGCCCAGCGGCCGGCCGCTGGCGAGGATCGAGAAACGGTCAGCCGCCTTCTCGGTCGACGGCGTGCCCGATACCCCCGAAGTGATGTTGCCGCGCGCCAGCAGGTTCTGGAATTCGGTCATGGCCCAGGCGCCGACGACACCCGCCGCCAGCCCCGCGACCAGGCCCAGCACGGGCGAATCGCTGTCGTTGAAATCAGTGCCCATGCGGCGTCCTCGTTTGATGGTTTCGGACCAGTCTAGGCGCGCTGCCGCCCGCAGGTGTGACCGGTTGTCCAGCTACCGGCGGCACCCGCGCCGGCCCGCCAAAACCCTGTACTTCGCGGATGGGCTGCTGCATAGAATCGGCCAACGCCCCGCCACCCCCGGCGCGGCGCATTCGTGAAGTGGCCCCATGCAAGCAGCCCACCGCCGTGCCGATGAAATCGAGAGCCTCGCTGCGCTGCACGACCTGCTGGTGCTGGACACCGCTCCCGAGGCCGAGTTCCAGGCGCTGGTGGACGTCGCTTCCACCGTCTGCGGCGTGCCCATCTCGCTCATCAGCCTGATCGACGAGAACCGCCAGTGGTTCAAGGCCAACGTGGGCTTGCCGGACGTGACCGAAACCTCGCGCGAGGTCTCTTTCTGCGGCCATGCGGTGCTGGGCGACGCCTTGTTCGTGGTCGACGACGCACTCGCAGACCCCCGTTTCGCGGACAACCCGCTGGTCACCGCGCCGGCCGGCATCCGTTTCTACGCGGGTGCGCCCATCACCCTGAGCAGTGGTTTGCGGGTGGGCACGGTCTGCGTGATCGACAGCCAGCCACGCCAACTTTCCGACAACCAGCGGCTGGTGCTGAAGCAGCTCGCAACTGCTGCGGCCCTGGCCCTGGAGCGCCGTGCCGTGGTGCAGAAACTGGAGCAGCAGGCGCGCTCGATGGGCGACCGCGAACGCACCTTCCGCCTGGTGCTCGACGCCGTGCCCTCGGCGATGGTCTATTGGGACAGCCGGCAGGTCTGCCGTTTCGCCAACCGGGCCTGCGCCGAATGGTTCGGCCTGGAGCAGGACGCCATGCCCGGAATGCAGGCGCGGGAGGTACTGGGCGACGAGCTCTACGACCGCAACGAGCACCATCTGATGGCCGCGCTGAAGGGCGAGCCTCAGCGTTTCGAGCGGTCTTCGAGCCTTCGCGACGGATCGCCGCGCCACAGCCTCACCTTCTACGTACCGGACCTGGTGGACGGCCAGGTGGCCGGTGTGCTGGTGCAGGTGACGGACATCACCCCGCTGAAGGAAACCGAGCGTGCGCTGCGCCATGAGGCGGACGGCCTGCAGCGGGTCAACAGCCTGCTGCAAAGCACCGCGCTGGCACTGAACGAAGCCCAGGCGCTGGGACATATCGGCAGCTGGGAATGGGACCTTGCGACCGACGTCAACACCTGGTCGCCCGCGCTCTACCGCATCACCGGGCGCGACCCGGCGCTGCCGCCGCCCACGGTCGAGCAGCGGCTGCGCGCCTTTTTGCCCGGCAGCCGCGAAAAGCTGGCGCAAGCCATCGAACAATGCCGGCTGCTGGGCAAGCCCTACGCACTGGAGATCGAGTTCAGGCGCGTCGCCGACCAGCAACTGCGCTGGCTCGACGCGCGGGGCGCGCCCATCCGCGACAGTGCCGGCGTCATCGTGGCGGTGCGCGGCACCGCGCAAGACATCACCGAGCGCAAGAACGCGGAGCAGGCCCTGCAGAAGAGCCAGGAGTTCTTGCGGCGCACCGGCCGGCTGGCCGGTGTCGGCGGCTGGGAAAGCGACCTCGAGACCGGCGTCGTGATCTGGTCGGAAGAGGTCTGCCGCATCCACGGCGTGCCGGCGGGGCACAGCCCGTCCATCGCGGAGGCGGTGGCTTTCTACGAACCCCGCTCGCGCCCGGCCATCGAGCAGGCGGTGAATACCGCGCTCCAGACGGGCGAGAGCTTCGACGTCGAGCTGGAGATCGTCCGCACCGACGGCCAGGTGCGCGGCGTGCGTGCGGTCGGCTCGGTCGAATATCGCGACGGAGTGCCGGTTCGCCTGGCCGGTGCGCTGCAGGACGTGACCGACCGCCGTCGCCTGGCGCAGGAACTGGAAGAGCAGCACGAACTGCTGCGGGTGACGCTGCGTTCGATTGGCGACGCGGTGATCACCACCGACCCGGTGGGCAACATCACCTGGATGAACCCGGTGGCCGAACGCATGACCGGCTGGCTAAGTGCCGAGGCCATGGGCCGGCCGCTGACCGACGCCTTCCACATCGTCCATGAAGACACCCGCGCAACGGCTCCCAATCCGGTGGACGCCTGCCTGGCAGAGCGCAAGGTGATGGGCCTGGCGCACCGTTCGCTGCTGCTGTCGCGCGACGGCAGCGAGCGCGGCATCGAGGATTCGGCGGCGCCCATCCTCAACGAGGCCGGCGAGCTGCTGGGTGCGGTGCTGGTCTTCCACGACGTGTCCGAACAACGCCGGCTTTCGAACGAGATGAGCTACCGCGCCAGCCACGACTGGCTGACCGGGCTGGTCAACCGGGCCGAGTTCGACCACCGGCTGGAGCGCACGCTGGCGCAGTGCCGGGAGAATCCGTCGGACAACGTGCTGCTCTACATCGACCTGGACCAGTTCAAGCTGGTCAACGACGCCTGCGGCCACGCGGTGGGCGACGAACTGCTGCAGCAGGTCAGCAAGCTGTTCGGCGAATCGCTGCGCAGCCGGGACACGCTGGCCCGGCTGGGCGGCGATGAATTCGCGGTCATCCTGAGCCACTGCAACACGGTGCAGGCACGGCGGGTGGCGCAGAAGCTCTGCGACCGGCTGGACGTGTACCGTTTCCTGCACGAGGACAAACGTTTCCGCATCGGCGCGAGCATCGGCCTGGCTCCGCTGGATGCCCGCTGGACCAACATCGACGCAGTGAAGCAGGCGGCCGATGCATCGTGTTATTCGGCCAAGGAAGCCGGCCGGAACCGGGTGCACGAATGGCGCGACACCGACGCCAGCATGCGTACCCGGCACGGCCAGATGCAGTGGGTGACCCGCATCGAGAAGGCGCTCGACAACGACGAATTCGTGCTGTTCGGCCAGCGCATGAAGGCATTGGCCGCACCCGACGCCGGCCTGCACGCCGAAGTGCTGCTGCGCATGCGCGACGAAGACGGCTCGCTGATCCCGCCCGGCGCCTTCCTGCCGGCGGCCGAACGTTTCCACCTCGCCACCCGGGTCGACCGTTGGGTGGTGTCGCATGCCATCGAATGGCTGCAGGCGCTGCCGACGCTGGACAGCATCGAATGCCTGTGCCTGAACCTGTCGGGCCAGTCGGTCGGCGACAGCGCCTTCCATGCATGGGCGCAGGCCTTGCTGGCCGAGGCCGGACAGGACATCCGTTCGCGCCTCTGTTTCGAGATCACCGAGACATCCGCGGTTACCAACATGGCCGACGCGGCACTGTTCGTCGATGCGGTGCGCGCGGTCGGCGTGCGGGTGGCGCTGGACGATTTCGGCGCCGGCGCATCGTCGTTCGGCTACCTGCACAAGCTTGCGGTCGACTACCTGAAGATCGACGGCCAGTTCATCCGCGGCCTGGTGTCCGACCCGCTGCACGAGGCGGCGGTGCGCTGTTTCATCGATGTATCCAGGATCCTGGGCGTGCAGACCGTGGCCGAGTTCGTCGAAGAGCCCGAGGTGATGGCCCGGCTGGGCGCCTATGGTGTGGATTTTGCTCAGGGTTACCTGGTCCACCGGCCGGTTCCCATCGACGAGATCCTCTAGCGCCGCCGAGCCCGGATGCGGCCGTTTTTCCTTCATTCCAAACCTGTTCGAACCCATGAAACTGCAGCGCCAGCTCCTCTGTCTTTCCCTTTCCATCGGCGGCGCATTCGCACCCATGCTGTCGCACGCCCAGGAAACAAAACCCGGCGTCACCATCTACGCCACCGGAGGCACCATTGCCGGCGCATCGAAGAGCAGCACCGACACCACCACCTACAAGGCGGGCTCCATCGGCGTGCAGGCGCTGATCGACGCCGTGCCCGAACTGACCGGCGTTGCCACCATCAGCGGCGAACAGGTCGCCAACGTGGCCAGCAACGACATCACCACCACGCTGCTGCTGAAGCTGTCGCAGACCATCAACAGGCAGCTGGCCCAGCCCGGCACGCACGGCGTGGTCGTCACCCACGGCACCGACACACTCGAAGAAACCGCCTTCTTCCTGGACCTGACCACCTCCACCAGCGGCAAGCCGGTGGTGATCGTCGGAGCCATGCGTCCGGCCACGGCGGTGAGCGCCGACGGCCCCTTCAACCTGCTGCAGGCGGTGTCGCTGGCGGCCAGCAAGTCGGCAGAAGGCCGTGGCGCGATGGTGGTGCTGAACGACCGCATCGGCTCGGCCTTCTACAACACCAAGACCAACACCACCGCGGTCGACACTTTCCGTTCGGTGGAGCAGGGCTACCTCGGCATGTTCATCGGCACCGAGCCGCGTTTCTATTACTCGCCCGCGCTGCCCACCGGCAAGATGGCCTTCGACGTGTCCGGCATCACGGCGTTGCCCAAGGTCTCCATCGTCTACATGCATGAAGACCAGGACAACGAGCAGCTCGACGCCGCCATCCGGGCCGGCGCCAAGGGCGTCGTCATCGTCGGCAGCGGCAACGGCTCGGTGCCGACCATCGTCAGGAACCGCATCGACGAACTCACGAAACAGGGCTTCCCGGTCGTGCGCGCCAGCCGCACCGGCAGCGGCTTCTCGACGAAGAAGGTCGAAGGCATCGGCGCCGGCACCCTGAACGCGCAGAAGGCCCGCATGTTGCTGATGCTGGGCCTGGCGCAGGGCGCGGACATCACCCGCCTGCGCAGCTATTTCAACGGCTGACCCGTGCGGCCGGGCCGGAACCGGGTCAACCGAAAGGGTGCGTTTCGTCCGGCATGCGGTAGGTCTCGGTCTGGCGCGCCGCCAGCGCGAACTGGGGCAGTGCGATGTTGTTGGCCAGCAGCAGCGAAATCTCGTAGACGGGGGTGTCGTCGTCGGCTCCGTCGTAGCAACGCCAGGCGTGGTTGACGGACTCGTCCAGCAAGGCGATTTCGCGGCATTCGACGCCTCGGGCAGAGAAGTGCCGGTGCATCGGCATGCCGTGCAGCAGCCCCAGCACCAGCACACCCTTGCCGTTCTTCTGCAACGCTCGGCGGCTGTTGCGCACCATGGCGTCCTCGCGTTCCTCATCGGTGCCAAAGGCCGGACCCAGCGGGTCGACGTGGACCACCCTGACGCCACTGCGCTGAATGTCGAAGTACCCCAGCAGTTCGGGCAGGAATTTCTGCAGCACCGACCGGTCGGTAGAGTTGCGTACGTAGTCCCAGACGACCTTTTGCCCCTGTCTCGAAAAAAGAGTGTGGTCGCCGAGTTTCTGTCGTAGGGCGGGGTCGCGACCCAGGAACCGGATCAGGTGCCAGAAGTTCTTGAAACTGATCGCGTCGATTTCCAGCAGCAGCGGCCAATCGTACTTTTGGCAGGCGTCGACGGCGGCGTGGAACTGCATCAGGCTGCCCGGCGAATGATGGGCTCCGCCGAGCATCAGCACACCCCGGCCTTGTCTTGCCGCGAGGGCGGCGGCGGCGTCGGCGATCCGCCCCGACAGCGCGGCCGCCGAAAGCAGCTCCGGATAAGTGTTGAGCGCGTCGATGCCGTCGGCCAGCTTGCGGCCGTCTGGGGTGAAGAAGATCGTCGCGTGCGGCTGCAAGGCGGGGTCGGTTTCGATGGTTGTCAGCAGCGGTGCCAGCGGTCCGGCTGCCGGTCGTGCATCGACGCGTGACGGGGCGTCCGGCGTGCTTGCAGGCACTTTGGCGTCAGGCTGCGTGGTCTCGAGGATGGGCGACGGGTGTCCGGCGGGCAAGGTGGTCGTCGGTGACAGCATGGGTTTCGGCCTTTGCAAAGCGGCCGATCATTCGGTCGCCATGCGCAACCGGCGGTGGCGCAGCCGAAAGGCCGGGCCGGACCACGAACTGTTGACAGGCCGGGTTTGCCATGCCCTCCTGGCGGATTCGCTTCGAAAACGAGTTTTTCCCGATGCGCTGGAGATTCCGTCCGACAACCGGTGACTTTTACGCGGCCTAGAGTCGTTCAGCACTTTCGCCGATTCACGTTTTTTCCCGATGCCACGTTCCGCCACGGCCCCCGCGCCGTCCACGCCCGCCCGCGCACCGCGGCGGCGCAGGTCGCCCACCCTTTCGATGGAGGCATGGCGGCAGTTCATGGAAGTGGCGCGCCCCTACTGGGCCGGCGACAAGAAGCGGGTGGCCTGGTCGCTGATCACCTTGCTGGTGGTGCTGATGCTGGCCGAAACCCAGCTGGCCGTGATGCTCAACAACCAGGCCGGCGAAATGACTTCCGCACTGGCCGGCCGCGAGGCCGACCGCTTCTGGACGGCAGTGCGCGGCGCATTGCTGGTGCTGGCCTTCGCGGTGCCCGTCTACGCCTTCTATTACTACATGCGGGACAACTTCGCCAACCATTGGCGGCGCTGGCTGACCGGGCGGTTCCTGGACGGCTACCTGGGCAACCGCAAGTACTACGAGATCGGTTCGATGGCCGAGATCGACAACCCCGACCAGCGCATCAGCGAAGACATCGACACCTTCACCGGCCGGTCCACCAACTTCCTGCTGATATTCGTCGGCTCTCTGATGCAGCTGATCGCCTTCAGCGCCGTGCTGTGGTCCATCTCGCATGTGCTGGTGGGCTTTCTGGCGCTGTATGCATTCGTCGGCACCTTCGGCGCCCTCTATTTCTTCGGGGCGCCGCTGATCCGGCTCAACTTCTGGCAACTGCGGCGCGAGGCCGACTTCCGTTTCGGCCTGATGCGGCTGCGCGAAAACGCCGAATCCATCGCCTTCTACCGGGGCGAGGCGCAAGAGCGGCAGGCCATCGACCAGCGATTCGACGCGGTCTACAACAACTACGCGCGGCTCATCAAGAAGCAGCGTTCGCTCAACCTTTTCCAGCGGGCATTCAGCCAGCTGACCCTGGTGGTGCCCAGCATCATCCTGGCCAACGACGTGCTTTCGGGCGAGCTGGAAGTGGGCCGCGCGGTGCAGGCGGCCGGTGCGTTCGTCGCCGTGCTCGGCGCCGTATCGCTCATCGTCGACAACTTCGAGGCGCTCAGCCGTTTCGTGGCCGGCATAGCGCGGCTGCACACGCTGTCGAAGGTGGTGATGCCGAATGCGGCCGGCGCATCGCCGGCGCCCGTGCAGGCGGATGTTTCGGCACCCTCGCCGGCGGTGCCACCGACCGAGATCCGCCGTGAGGCCGGTCCGCACCTGGAAGCCGACGACGTCACGCTCTACACCCCGCAATTCGGCCGAATGCTGGTCGAAGACCTGCAGTTCAGCCTGCAGCCGGGCGACGGCCTGCTGATCGCCGGCGCCAGTGGATGCGGCAAGAGTTCGTTGCTGCGAGCCATCGCCGGCCTCTGGCGCACCGGCAGCGGCACGGTGCGCTCATTGCCGGCCGAGGAAGTCTTCTTCCTGCCGCAGAAACCGTATATGCAGGTCGGCAGCCTGCGCAGCCAGATCCTCTACCCCAGCCACCACATCGAGATCGACGACACGGCTTTGCTGAAGCTGTTGCGCGACGTGCACCTGGGTGACCTCGCCGAGCGGGTCGGCGGCCTGCATGCGGTGCACGACTGGGAAAAGCTGCTGTCGATGGGCGAACAACAACGCCTGGCCTTCGCCCGGGTGCTGATCCACAAGCCCCGCATCGCCATCCTGGACGAAGCCACCAGTGCGCTGGACAACACCAACGAAGCGTCGCTTTACGCGCGGCTGCGGGCCACGGGTGCCACGGTGGTCAGCATCGCCCACCGGGCGGCGGTGCTGAAGCATCACACGCATGTGCTGAAGCTGGACGGGACCGGCGGGTGGGAGCTGATGGAGGCGGAACAGTACCGCTTCGAGCAGTGAGGACCGACCGGATCATTGGCTGAAGGGTCGCCAGCGTTTGTCGGCGGATTCATAAAGCTTGCAGATCCGCGCCGTGCGCCAGTACCACCGCCACGAGAACGGTTGCACCACGATGCGGCCCGGCATGCGCTCTTCCAGCAGGGCCTGCGCCGCCTTCAGCCGGTACAGCGGTATGCCCATGTCCACGTGGTGCGCCGTGTGTTCCATGATGTGGTGCAAAGCACCGCCCATGGCGGATCGGAAAGTCAGGTGGACGGTGGTCGACACGAAGGGCTGCGCTGCTGACCAGGCCTTCTTGTCGTCGTGCCATTCGACGTTTTCGTGGGTGTGGTGCACGTAGACGACGAATCCCATCATGCAGTTCCAGAACACGAACGGCACCCCGAAACCCAGGGCCAGAAGGCCGGCGACCGACTGGCCGGTTGCCCTGGCAGACCACACCAGCGCACCGGCCCACAGCACGGCATAGGCGCTGACCAGCAGGCCGTCGAGCGTGAAGATGCGGCGCCGCGTCGGCATGTGGCGGGCGGTCGGGAACAGCATGCGTTTCCACCAGATTTCGAGGCCGTAGTACAGGCCCGGTCCCCATCCGCTGCGGTAGAAGCGTTCCAGGCCGCGCCGCCAGGCCGGCAGTGCCCGGTATTCGGCCGGTGTCATCGGCGCCCAGATGAAATCGAAACCCTTGAGGTTGGTATAGCCGTGATGCACCACGTTGTGCCCCACCTCCCACAGGCTGTAGGGCGTAAGCGACGGCAGGAACAGCAGCCGCCCCAGCCACCGGTTGAGCCGGCGGTGGGCGGTGAAGCTCTGGTGGCAGGCGTCGTGCCCCAGGATGAACAGCCGGCCGATGACAAAACCGGTCGCCAGCGCCGCGGCCAGTTGCAGCAGCGGGTGCGGGGCCAGCACCGTGGCCGCCATGCCCGCCGCGTACAGCAGCAGGTCGACCGCCACCAGCCACAGTGCACGCGGCGTGCTGGGCCGGCTGACGGGAGCCAGCCATTCACGTATGACCCGGCGGTGCGGCATGGTCGCCGCCCGGGGCGTCGGCTCGCGTGCCAGTTCTTCTTCCGTCGCCCGTTTCAAAACCGCCACCCCAGGCCGACGCCGACCAGCCAGGGGTCGACCTTCAGTGTGCCGATGCGGTTGCCGGCCGACATCACGTCGGTGCGGATCTGCAGTTTCTTGACGTCGAAGTTGAGCACCAGGTTGCGGCCGATGGCGTAGTCCACGCCGGCCTGCAGGGCGAGGCCGACGCTGCTCTTTTCGATGCCCGGTCGCAGCGCGGCAGCGACGGCGGGACTGAAGCCGACGCTGGAGAAACGTGTGTAGTTGATGCCTGCGCCGAGGTAGGGCTTGAAGTCGCCCAGTCCGGTGAAGTGGTACTGGCCGGTGAGGGTGGGCGGCAGGTGCTTCAGCGAGCCGATGTTGGCGCCGCCCGCCCGGATGTCCTGCTTCTGCGGCACCGTCAGCACCAGTTCGGTCGCCCAGTTGGGGGTGAAGAAATAGCTGATGTCGACATCGGGTATGGCCTTGCTGTTGATGGACAGGTCGAGGCCGCTGGTGTCGTGGTTGGCGGGGTCGAGCTGCACCGCGCGCAGGCGGACCAGCCAGGAGCCCTGGCTTGGGGAGGTGGCTTCCTGCGCCTGGGCGGCCAGGCAGGTGAAGGTGGCCAGCGAGGCGGTGGCGAGGGCGAGGATGCGGTTACGGATCCGGATGTTCATTTCAAGGCTCTTTTCGTTCGTTCTCGATTCGTTGTTCATTCGTTGTTCAATCGTCTTCCGGCAGGTGGAACTCATGCCACATGCCGTTCAGCACGCCGAAACCGACGGCCAGGAAAACACCCAGGATCCAGCTGAAGTACCACATGGTTTTTTCTTTCTCTTCCCGATGTCGGGCGGGGGTCAGTACAGGTCGGGATTGACCGTCAGGTCGTGCTGCGTCACGCGGCCGCGCATCACCCGCAGCGCCCAGGCGGTGTAGAGCAGGATCAGCGGCAAGAACACCACGGTGACAGCCAGCATGATTCCGAGCGTGTGGCCGGTGGACGATGCGTTCCACAGCGTCAGGCTGGAGTTGGCGTCGGCGCTCGACGGCAGGATGAAAGGGAACATCGACACGCCGACGGTGGCGACGATTCCCGCCACCGCGACGGCCGAACCCGCAAACGCCAGGCGCTCGCGGCGGGCGATGTTTCCCAGCAGGGCCAGCAGCACGCCGGCCATTCCTGCGACGGGCGCCAGCAGCGTCAGCGGTGCGGCGGCGTAGTTGGCCAGCCAGGCGCCCGATGCGGCTTCGACGGTGGTGCGCAGCGGGTTCGACGGGCCGGCGTGGTCCACGGCGCCGACGATGCGGTAGCCGATATCGCCCCATGCGACCCACGCACCGCCCGCGATGAACAGCACCAGGCTCGCCAGCGCTGCCACGCGGCCGGACAGCCGGGCACGCCGGTGCACGACGCCGGGCTCGACCTTCATGGCCAGCCAGCCGCTGCCGTGCATCACCAGCATGGCGACTGACAGCAGGCCGCAAAGCAGCGCGAAGGGGCTGAACAGGCCGAAGAAGCTGCCGACGTAGAACACCCGCAGGTCGGTGTCGAACCGGAAGGGCACGCCCAGCAGCACATTGCCGACCGCCACGCCGAACACCAGCGCCGGCACGAAACCGCCGACGAACAGCGCCCAGTCCCAGCGGGCGCGCCAGGCGGGGTCGGCGCGCTTGGACCGGTACTTGAAACCCACCGGCCGCAGGATGAGCGCGGCCAGCACCACGAACATCGCCAGGTAGAAACCCGAGAAGCTCACCGCATAGACCAGCGGCCAAGCCGCGAAGATGGCGCCGCCACCGAGGATGAACCACACCTGGTGGCCTTCCCAGTTGGCGCCGATGGTGTTGATGACCATGCGGCGCTCGTTGTCGGTGCGGGCCACGAAGGGCAGCAGCGCGCCCACGCCGAGGTCGTAGCCGTCGGTCATCGCGAAGGCGACCAGCAGCACGCCCAGCAGCGCCCACCAGATGAAACGCAGGGTTTCGGTGTCGAAAAATGACATGGCTCGGATTCCTTCAGACGGCCAGGGGATGGGCGGGAGCACCGTTGGGCGCAGGGGCGTCGTGGTCCGCGGCGTGCGGACCGCTGCGGATGGCGGCCAGCATCAGCCGCACCTCGATGACGGCCAGGCCGCCGTACAGCGCGGTGAAACCGAAAAGGGTGATCCACAGCTGCGTGCGGCTGAGCGACGAAGGCGCGAGAAAGGTCGGCAGCACGCCGTCGATGGCCCACGGCTGGCGGCCCATCTCGGCCACGATCCAGCCCAGCTCGACCGCGATCCACGGCAGCGGCAGGGCGAACACGGCGCACTTCAGGAACCAGCGCGCGGTGGTGTGGCGGCGCAGCGAACACAGCACGAAGGCGGTGGCGAACAGGGCGATCATCGCGAAGCCGATGAAGGCCATCAGCCGGAAGCTCCAGAACATCAGCGGCACGTCGGGCACGGTGTCCCAGGCGGCTGCGGCGATCTGCTGCTGCGTGGCCCGGCGCGGGTCTTCGAGCGTGCGCTTGAGCAGCAGGGCATAACCCAGGTCACGTTTGTGCTGTTCGAACTGCACGCGTGCGGCGGCGTCGGCCGGAGCCTTCTTCAGGCGTTCCACCGCGTCGTAGGCAAGCACACCCGAGGTGATGCGTTCCTGAGCCTTCAGTACCAGTTCGCTCATGCCGGCCACCTGGCCGTCCAGGCTGCGGGTGGCGATCAGGCCCAGCAGCCAGGGCAGCTCGACCGCATAGCGGGTGGTGCGGGTCTCGAAGTCGGGCAGGCCGAACAGGGTGATGCCGGCCGGTGCCGGCTCGGTGTGCCAGGCGGCCTCGATGGCGGCGAGTTTCATCTTCTGGTTGTCGGTCAGCGCATAACCGCTCTCGTCGCCCAGCACCACCACCGAAAGCGAGGCGGCCAGGCCGAAGGCGGCAGCCACCGTCATCGACCGGCTGGCCACGGCGGTGAAACGGCCGCGCAACAGGTAGAAGGCCGATACGCCCAGCACGAAGACGGATGCGACCACGTAACCCGCGCTGACCGTGTGAACGAACTTGGCCTGCGCGATGGGGTTGAGCAGCACGGCGACGAAGTCGGTGACTTCCATGCGCATGGTGTCGGGGTTGAACTCGGCGCCGACCGGGTTCTGCATCCAGCCGTTGGCGACCAGGATCCACAAGGCCGAAAGGTTGCTGCCCAGCGCCACCAGGAAGGTGACTACCAGATGGGCCACCTTCGACAGGCGGTCCCAAGCGAAGAACATCACGCCGACCATGGTGGCTTCGAGGAAGAACGCCATCAGCCCTTCGATGGCCAGGGGCGCACCGAAGATGTCGCCCACGTAGTGCGAGAAGTACGACCAGTTGGTGCCGAACTGGAACTCCATGGTGAGCCCGGTGGCCACGCCCAGCACGAAGTTGATGCCGAACAGCTTGCCCCAGAAACGGGTGACTTCGCGCCATATGGGGCGGTCGGTCATCACGTATACGGCCTCCATGATGACCAGCATGAAGGACATGCCGAGCGTGAGCGGCACGAAGAGGAAGTGGTAGAGCGCGGTGAGTGCGAATTGCAGCCGCGAGAGATCGACGAGTCCGGGTTCCATCTGGGCCTTCTTGCCGGCAGACGGCCGGCGGTTTGGGATGCCTGAGGATCTTGGTCGTGCTCATCGCGGCCGGCCTTGATCTGCATCAAGGACCGTGCGGTTCGGCCCGGCAATAGTCGTGGCCATGAACCTTTTCCTGAAAGAAACCGAATGCGCCAGCCGCACCTGGCTGGGCCGTTCGACCGCACTGCTGCTGACCGACACGGTGGCGGCAGTCGGTTTTGCCGCCGGGCTGGCCGGCGCGGTGTCGGCGCTGGTGGACCGACCCGCCGGCGCATGGCCCTGGCTGCTGCTGGCGCTGGTGTCGGCCGGCCTGCGCGGTCTGGCGGCCATGGCGGCGGTGCGCTGCGGTGCGATGGCGTCCGAAGCCGCCCGCCGGCGGCTGCGCCGGCGTGCCGTGGCGGGCGCTCTGGTCGGCGGCATCGACGGCGGCACGACCGGCGGCGGCCTCATGCACACCGCCGTCGACGGCGTCGATGCCTTCGACGCCTACATCGCGCGTTTTGTACCCGCCCGCCGCGCCGCCACGGTGGCGCCCTTGCTGGTAATGGCGGCGGTCGCCTGGGCCAGCCCGGTCAGCGCACTCATATTGCTGGGCACGCTGCTGCCCTTCGTGGTGCTGATGGCCTTCGCCGGCGTGGCCTCGGCGGATGAATCGGGGCGGCAGTTCCAGGCGCTCAACCGCCTGTCGGGCCTGTTCGCCGACCGGCTGCGGGCCTTGCCGGTGGTGCTGGCTTTCGGTGCGCAGGCGCGAGAGGCCGACCGGCTGCAAGGCGCTGCGCAGGACGTGGCGACGCGCACGCTGCGGGTGCTGCGGCTGGCTTTCATGTCGTCTGCGGTGCTTGAATTCTTTGCCGCATTGGGCGTCGCGCTGGTCGCGGTTTACGCCGGTTTCCAGCTGCTGGGTCTGCTGCCTTTTCATGTGCCGGAAAAGCTCGACCTGGCGCAGGCGTTCCTTGCGCTGGCACTGGCGCCCGAGTTCTATGCGCCGATGCGCCGGCTGGCTGCGGCGTATCACGATCGGCAGGCGGCCATGACGGCGGCCGAACGGCTTGCCCCTCTGGTGGCGGCCACGGATCGGCAGGTGCCGGCAGGGGTCGCCAAGGTCGCCGGGGCCGCGCTGCCGGATGGCGCCGCGCCGTCGCTGCGTTTCGACAACGTCACCATCCGGTACCCGGGCCAGGCGGTGCCCGCGGTCCAGGGCCTGAGTTTCACCGTCGGCGCCGGCTGCACCGTGGCCATCCTGGGGCCTACCGGCAGCGGCAAGACCAGCCTGCTGCGCCTGCTGCTGGGCGTCGCGCCGCTGGTCGCCGGCCAGGTGATGGTGGGCAAGCACGTGCTGGACGAAGGCGAAAGCATCGCCGCGCAGGCCGCCTGGGTGGGCCAGCATCCGCTGATGGTGCCCGGCACGCTGCACGACAACCTGGTGCTGGCCTGGCCCGAGGCCAGCAGGACGATGGTGTCCGACGCGGTGACGGCGGCCGGCCTGGGCCCCTTGCTGATGCGGCGCGGCATGGATCTTCAGAGCCCGGTGGATGCGCGCGGCGGCGGCCTGTCGGGTGGCGAGCGCCGGCGGCTGGCACTGGCCCGCGCGGTGCTGAAGCCGGCATCGGTGTGGCTGCTGGACGAGCCCACCGCGCACCTGGACGAAGCATCGGAAACCGGCCTCATCGCCAGCATCGCGCGCGCCCGCCGTGGCCGCACCACCCTCATCGCCACCCACAGCGAAAAGCTGGCGGCCATTGCCGACGTGGTGATCCGACTGGAGCTCCCCGCATGAAAAACGCCGCCCCTGCTCATGTCCCCGACCCTGTTCCTGTCCGTGGATCTGCCTCTGTTTGCAACCCCGCACTTGCCGGCCTGCTGGCCGCCGAGCAGCACCGCCATCGCCGTACCTTCCGCCGGGCCACCGCCTGTGCGGTGGCCGCGGCCATGGCGGGTGTCGCCCTGCTGGGGCTGTCGGGCTGGTTCCTGGCGGCGGCGGCCGCAGCGGGGCTGGGCGGGCTGGCGGCGGCGCAGGCCTTCAACTACCTGCTGCCCAGCGCCACCGTGCGCCTGCTGGCCATCGTGCGCACGGGTGGGCGTTACGGCGAACGGCTGTTCGGCCACGGTGCCGCATTGCGGTCGATGGCGGCACTGCGGTCGGGTGTGTTCCGGGCGGTGGCCGGTGCGCCGGCGGCGCAGTCCCTGGCCTGGCGCACCGGCGAAGCGACGACGGTGCTGATGCAGGATGTCGCCGCCGTCGAGGATGGGCAGGTGCGCCGTACCGCCCCCTGGGCTGCCGGTTCAGCACTCGTCAGCGGGCTGGCCCTGACCGCGCTGGCGGGCTGGGCGCCGGTCGTGTCCACCCTGGCGTCTGCGCTGCTGGTGGTCGCCGTGGCGGGCCGGCTGGGCCGCCGGCGGCGGGCCTCGGCGCTGCTGCTGCGCGATGCCCACGGCGCCCTGAAGGACCGGCTCGGCCTGCTGGCCGCGTCGTCTGCCGAGCTGCGCTGCTACGGCCTGGAAAGCTGGGCCCGCGACAAGGTCGAGGCCGACAGCGCCGCCCTGCTGGCCGCCCAGCGCAGGCTGGCCTTCGACGGCAGCCGGCTCGAACTGTTGCTGGCCGCCGGCACCGGCATGGCCGCCGTTGCCGCCCTGGCGCTGGCGATGGCGCAGGGCGCGCCGTCGGCCGCCCTGGCCGCCCTGTCTGCCGCCATGGCGCTGGAAGGACTGTCGCCACTGCTGCGCAACCGCCAGCTGGCAGAAACCATCGCGGAGGCTGCGTTTCGGCTCGACGGCATCCTGTCGACCGGCCCGGAGCAAGACGTGCTGCTGCAGGTCAGCCCCCATGCGTCCATCGAACTGCCGCTGTTCCCCACCAGCCGCCTGGCGCCCGGTGCGCGCGTCGCCATCGTCGGTCCCTCGGGCTGCGGTAAGACCACGCTGGTCGAGACCCTGGTCGGCCTGCGGCCTGCAGTGCCGGGGCGCATCCGCGTCGGCAGCGTCGACATCGCCCGGTTGACCGCCGGTGCGCTGCGCCGCCACTTCGCCTGGCTGCCGCAGGACGCCGGCCTCATCGCCGGCACCGTGCGCGAAAACCTGCTCCTGGCCGACGCCGGGGCCACTGAAGCCGAACTGTGGCAGGCCCTGCACGACGCAGCGCTGGACGACCGCGTTCGCGCCGCCCCCCAGGGCCTGGACACCTGGGTCGGCGAAGACGGTGCGTTGTTCTCCGGCGGTGAGCGACGCCGGCTGGCGCTGGCCCGCGCCTATCTTTCGGCCGCGCCCTGGCTGTTGCTGGACGAGCCCACCGAGGGCCTGGATCCGGCCACCGAAACCGTGGTGGTGCAGCGCCTGGCCGCTCGCCTCGGCCGTACCGGCCAGGGCCTGCTGGCGGTCACCCACCGGGCCGCCATGGTGCAGTGCTGCGGCCAGGTCCTGCAAGCGGCCGCCGAGCCGGTTCAGAGCACCCTGGAATACCGGGCGCGGGCCGAATCGGCCTGAAGATAGCGGTCGAACACCATCGCGATCGACCGCACGAAATACCAGCCGAGCGGGGTCACCGTCACGCCGTCGGCGTCGATCACCACCAGGCCGTCGTCGGCCAGGGGGCACAGGGCCTGGAGTTCGGGGGCGAAGGCGGTTCGCACGTCGACCAGCCAGGCATCCGAAAGGGATTCGAAGTCGAGCGAACCCTGGCACATCAGCGCCATCACCATGCCGCGGCGCACCAGGTCGTCACGGGTGGGCGCCAGGCCGCGCACCACCGCGAAGCTGCCTTGTTCGAGCGCGTCGTAGTACTCGGCCAGGTCCTTGGTGTTCTGGCTGTAGCAGCCGCCCACGCGGCCGATGGCCGAAACCCCCAGGCCGATCAGGTCGCCCTCGGGCTGGTCGGTGTAGCCCTGGAAACCGCGGTGCAGCCGGCCCTGGCGCCGCGCCACGGCCAGGCTGTCGTCGGGCAGTGCGAAGTGGTCCATGCCGATATGTTCGTAGCCTGCCTCGACCAGCGCCGCCATGGCCGCGCCCAGCATCCCGATCTTTTGTGCCGGCGACGGCAGATCGGCGGCCTCGATGCGCCGCTGGGGCTTGAAACGCTCCGGCAGGTGGGCATAGGCATACAGCGCTATGCGGTCGGGCCGGAGCTCCTTCACCTGCCCGATGGTGCGGGCGAAGCTGGCCGGCGTCTGCAGCGGCAGGCCGTGGATCAGGTCGAGGTTGGTCGACCGGAAACCCAGCCCGCGCGATGCCTCCAGCAAACGCGCCACCTGCTCGAAGCTCTGCTCGCGGTGCACGGCTTTCTGTACCGCAGGGTCGAAGTCCTGCACACCGAAGGACAGCCGGTTGAAACCCATCTGCGCCAGCCTTTCGAGCCGGGTGGCATCCACGGTGCGCGGGTCGACCTCGATGGCGATCTCCGCGTCGGCCTCGACGGTGAACGCATGGCGCAGCGTGGCCATCAGGCGGGCCAGCTGCAGGTCCGACAGGAAGGTGGGCGAGCCGCCGCCCAGGTGCACCTGCGACACCCGCGCACGCGCGCCCAGGGCGTCCACATGCAGGGCGATCTCGCGGTCCAGCGCCAGCAGGTATTCGGCCGCGCGGTCGTGCTGGCGGGTCACGATCTTGTTGCAGGCGCAGTAGTAGCAGACCGATTCGCAGAAGGGTATGTGCAGGTACAGCGCCAGTGGCTGCCCCGAGTGGCCGCCGGGGCCTGCGGTGCGCGCCGTCAGGGCGCGCCGGTAGTCGTCGGGCCCGAAAGCCTCGACGAAACGATCGGCGGTGGGGTAGGAGGTGTAGCGCGGTCCGGGCGCGCCCAGCCGGGCCAGCAGCTCGGCGGAAGGCGCGACGGTGGTCGCGACGGAGGAGGAATGTTCGGCAGGCATCACGCCACTTTGCAGCCGGCAGACGCGCGCCGGCTTGACCTGCGTCAAGCCTTGGTCGTTATGCGGCGGGCATACTGGCGATCAGTCGAACGCCCTCATGGAACCCCAGATCACCCCCATCGCCTGCGCCCCCGGCGCGCCCACGGCGCAAGCCCTCAAGGTGGCCTGCTCCAACTGCAACCTGCGCGAACTTTGCCTGCCGGTGACGCTTGCCGAAGACGAGATGCAGCGCCTGGATTCGCTGGTCGAAGGCCGCAAGGTCATCAGGCGCGGCGAGACGCTTTTCCGAGCCGGCGACACCTTCCATTCGATCTATGCGGTGCGTACCGGATTCTTCAAGACCCGCGTGTCCGCCCCCGACGGCCGCGACCAGGTGACGGGTTTCCTGATGGCCGGCGAACTGCTGGGTTTCGACGGCATCGGCACCGACCGGCACACCTGCGACGCGGTGGCGCTGGAAGACGCCCAGGTCTGCACCATTCCGTTTGCACAACTCGAAAACCTGTCGCGCGAGTTCACCCCGCTGCAGCGCCAGTTCCACAAGATCATGAGCCGCGAGATCGTGCGCGACCACGGTGTGATGCTGCTGCTGGGCAGCATGCGCGCCGAGGAACGGCTGGCGGCCTTTTTGCTGAACCTGACCCGGCGCCTGCATTCACGCGGGTTCTCTGCATCCGAGCTGGTGCTGCGCATGACCCGCGAAGAGATCGGCAGCTACCTGGGGCTGAAGCTGGAAACCGTGAGCCGGGCGTTTTCGAAACTGCAGGACGACGGTGTGCTGGAAGTGAAGCAGCGGCAGGTGCGGGTGCTGGACGAGGCGGCGCTGCGGGCTTTGATCGACAGCGGGCGTTGAGGCTGCGGTTTTTGTTGTCGATGTAGGGAAGTCGGCCAGCGCCCGCAATTTTCCAAAGCGGGATTTCCCGACCGGATCTTTCTTCCGGACGAACAGGCAACAGGGCAAAACCCCCGATGGCCGGACCGGGCCGGCACTGCCAGACTGATGCTCCGCATTCATCCGGAAGAAGAGAGACATCCATGGCATTCAGGTTCTGTGTCAGCGCGCTCGTGGTGGCCGCCGCATCGGTTTGGGCCGCACCCTCCATCGCACAGGGCGCCTACCCCGACCGCCCGATCACCGTCATCGTCCCCCAGGGCGCGGGCGGCGCCAACGACACCATCGCCCGCATCGTGTTGCAGAAGATGAGCACGCTGCTGGGCCAGTCGATGGTGGTGGACAACCGGCCCGGCGCGGGTGGAACCATCGGCACCGCCTTTGCCGCCAAGGCCAGACCCGACGGCTACACCCTGATGCTCACCGCCGACAGCGCCCAGGTCATCAACCCGGCGCTCTACAAGAACCCTGGTTTCGACCCGGTCAAGGACTTCACGCCCATCGCCACGCTGGCGTCCGCCGGTTATGTGCTGGTGGCCAACCCCACGTTCGCGCCGGGATCGGTCAAGGAGTTGCTGAGCTACGCCAGGTCGGCGCCGGCGGGTTCGCTGTCGTATGCATCGCCGGGCAACGGAACGTTGAACCACCTGGTGGGCGAAATGCTGAAGACCGCGGGCGGGATGGACCTGGTGCACGTTCCCTATCGCACGGCGGCGGCTTCGGCGGCCGACGTGGTGGGCGGCCAGGTGCCGCTGTCGGTGCAGAGCCTGCCGTCGTCCATCGGTTTCATCAAGGCCGGCAAACTGAAGGTGCTGGCGGTGGTGAACGACAAACGCATCGCCGCCTTGCCGGATGTGCCCACCATCGGCGAAACCCTGCCAGGCGTGGCGGCCACCCCCTGGTACGGCCTGCTGGCGCCGGCCGGCACGCCCCAGGCGGTACTCGACAAGCTGCATGCGGCGGCCGAGAAATCGGTGGCCAGCAAGGAGGTGCAGGAGCAGCTGGCAGCGCAGGGTTGCGAGGTGTTTTTCGGTACGCCCGCTCAGTTCGCAGCGCTGATCCGGGCCGACCTGCCCAAGTGGGCGCGCATCGTGAAGGAGTCGGGCGCCAGGCTCGACTGAGGCGCCCCGCCACCTCTGGGGGGAGCCTGGGGCTCGGGGATAATAGAAGTTCTCATCTGCAAGCGATATGACCTCTTCTGCCCCGAACCCGATGCCCGCGCGCCCCACCGATCTGCAAGCCGTCCAGTCCATGACCACGGCGCAATGGAAGGCGGTGCTCGCGGCACCTCCTGAAGAAGCCATGCAGTGGATGGCCGCTGCGGCCGACCTGGGTCATGCAGGTTCTCAGACGTTGCGCGGCCAGTGGCTGCTGGACGGCCGCGGCGTCGAACGCGATCCGGCGCAGGCTTTCAGCTGGTTCGAGAAGGCCGCTGCGCAGGGCGACGCGATGGGCATGAACATGGCGGGCCGATGCCTTGAAAACGGCTGGGGCGTGGAACGTGACCTGCCTGCCGCTGTCGACTGGTATCGCCAGGCCGCCAGCCAGGACCTGGATGCCGGCCTGTACAACTTCGCCAACCAGCTGGCGTCCGGGGAAGCCCTGCCGCGCAACGAAGGCCAGGCCTTTGCGCTGTATGCCCGGGCGGCGGCGCTGGGACATGCCAAGTCGATGACCAAGGCGGGCCGTTTTCACGAAGAGGGCCTGGGCGTGCCCAAGAATGTCGCCAAGGCGATCGGCTGTTATCGGCAGGGCGCGGAGGGTGGCGATTTCCGGGGTCAGTACCACTACGCGCGGTTGCTGGCGGCGCGTGGCGAAACCGAGCAGGCGCTTCAATGGCTGCGCCGTGTTCCCTTGACGGCCACGCCGCGTTTCCTGGAAGAGGTGGGCCAGCTGCTGTCGGGCTCCACCAACAATCGGTTCATGGTGCTGGGCCGGGACATGCTGGCCCTGGCCGAACAGTCGCGCGAGGAACTGGGCGATTCGCCGCATGCAGCCTACTGGCCAGCCGCCGCCGTGGTGGGCGAGTGAAGCCATGACCGGCGCTCCGCTGAATCCGGCCACCATCCAGGACTGGCATGCACACGTCTACTTCGACGCTTCGACGAGGGCAGATGCCTGGAGCCTGCGTGAAGCCATCTCTGCAGAACTGGGCGAACGGGTGCAGGTGGGCCGTTTCCACGAGAAACCGGTCGGCCCGCACCCGATGTGGAGCTACCAGCTGGCGTTCGGCCCGGCAGACCTGAGCCATGTGCTGGGTTGGCTGGCGCTGAACCACGGGACGCTGGACGTGTTCGTGCACCCGAATACCGGCGATGGATTGCGCGACCACCGCGACCGCGCCCTCTGGGTCGGCAAATCGCACGCCCTGGAGCTTGCGGGATTCACTTCGATTTCTTGAAGTATTCGAAATTGCTGCCGGTCCGGATGAAGTAGGAGTCGTCCTTCCGGAACAGCGTGATGCCGGGGATTTCCGCCGACGGAAACACCAGCGACACGCTGCTGGCACTGAAGCTATCCACTTCGTAAGCCCACGACCGCCGGGTCGATCGGCCGTCGAAGGTCTCGTCGACCGTGAAGTGGGTGGGCGTGATGGTGTGGCTCAGCTTGCCGAACATCTGGGCGATGCGGGCCTGCATCTCGGGTGTGGGCCGTTGTCCCTGGAAGGTGAAGTTGGCCATGGTCTGCTCCACGTCCGAATGCCAGTTGCCGATGATCCACCGGCATTCGGCCGGCAGCTTTCGAGGGCGTGCCAGGGCTGAAAGCGGCAGGGTCGCGAGGCTGGCGACGAGGGTTCGACGGTGCAACATGGAGGTCCTGGAGAAAATGACCGCCGAGCTTACATTCAGCCTTCGGTTGGTTGGCGCAGCAGCTGTTGCATGGCCTTGCGGATGGCCGGGTCGGGAGAGTCGAGCAGGGCGCTTGCCTCTCCGTGCCAGCTCGGGTCGCCCAGCATCTGCAGGCATAACGCGCGCAGTTCGGGGCAGCGTTGGGCCTGCAGGCCGTTGATGTGCAGCAGCGCGTCGAGTGACCGGCCGCGCTGGATGGCGATCAGCACCGGAAACACCACCATGTCGTGCGCGGCGGGGTGGGTTTCGCACATCTGCTGGTAGAGCGCGTCGGCTTCGTCCAGGTGGTCGTCGCGCAGCTTTTCGACCAGGGCCCGGGTCAACTCCGACAGGTCGGGCGCGTTCATTGCCGAAGCTTCATGCGCGCCATGTGCCGACGTATTACCTGCCGCTGCCATTGCTGCTCGTGCTGCCCTGCTGGCCGCCGGAAGCCTGGGCGAGCATGGCCTGGATGCGGGCCATTTCGCGGTCGATTAGCGTGTTGCTGGCCTGGGCCGGACCGCCGGACTCGTCGTCGTCGTCCAATGACGCGCCGGCTTTGAGATTCATCATCTGGCTGGCCTGAGCGCTTTGCGCCGCTGCGCCGCTCAGGGCGTCCTGGATGGTCTTGGCGATGGTTCCGACGATGGCTTGGATGGGGTTCATGAGAGCTCCTGGATGGGTCGGCTGGCAACCCGGGTGAAAGAACCGGGCCATCGTCTTACCGGCGTTTGCCTGGGTAGAAGGCGATCTGCGAAATGTGGTTCGCCAAAACGAAGAACTCCGGTTTGGGAAAATGTGCGAAACCTCGAACCCATGACTCCCGATATTTCTCTCCCCTACCTGAACGGTTATCCGCCCGAGCTGCTGGCGCAGGTGCAAGCCCTGATCGCGGCCGGACGCCTGGCCGAGACACTCGCCAGGCGCTACCCCGAGCCGCACGAGGTGCGTACCGAACGGGCGCTCTACGACTATGTGCTCGAGCTCAAGGCGGCCCACATGAAGAGCGCACCGCCGCTGGCCAAGGTGGCATGGGACCCGAAGCTGCAGGTGGTGCGCAATGCGTTGGGCACGCACAGCACGGTGTCGCGTGTGCAGGGTAGCAAACTCAAGTCGAAACGCGAGATCCGCATCGCCTCGCTGTTCAAGGAGGCGCCGGCCGACTTCCTGCGGATGATCGTGGTGCACGAGCTGGCGCACCTGAAGGAGCGCGAACACGACCGGGCCTTCTACGCGCTGTGCAAACACATGGCACCCGACTATCACCAGCTCGAGTTCGACCTGCGGCTGTGGCTGACCGCCCGCGACCTGGGCCTTGTGGCCCGGTCCGGAGCGGTTCAGGACACCTGATGAAATTCAGAACGCCAGGCGCGCGCTGAGACGTACGGTGCGCGGTTCCATCGGGTGCACATGGCGGTCTTCAATGCCTGCGCCGCAGCTGCCACCGGCCACTTCGCGAGCGCTGCACGATGCGTAGTAGTACTCGATGTCGTTGCCCTTGCGGCCGGCGATGTTGAACATATCCAGGCCCAGGGTCAGCTGGGGGGTGAGCTGGTAGCGGGTGCCCAGGTTGAGCAGCGTGGCGGCATGCGAACGCACCGAATTCTGCGTGTCGAGCGCACGTGGCCCCAGGTAGCGCAGCCGCAGCGATGCGGTGAGCGGTCCCGACTGGTAGGTCAGGCCGCCGGCCAGCACCGCCTCGACCGCGTTGTCGATGTGGTTGCCTTCGCCGGCCGGTGCGTCGCCCCGGAAGCGGGCGCGTGAAAAGGCCACGTCAGCCTCGGCGCGCCACGCCGCGTCGATGCGCTGGCGCAGCGTGGCCTCGATGCCCCGGCGCTGGCTGGAGCGACCGGGTTCGGTGGTGCCGGCATCGCCGACGTAGACCAGTTCCGAATCCAGCTTCAGCTGCCACAGCGCCAGGGTCGCGGTGGTGTCCGGGCCCGGCTGGTAACGCCAGCCGATCTCCGAGCCGTTGCCCTTGACCAGCGCCGGCACCCGGTCGGCGGCCTGGCCGGATGCCGGGTCGACGGTGATGGTGGCGCCACGCACGTCGTTGCTGTGGAAACCGCGTCCGGCATTGAAGTACAGCTCGTGGGCCGGCGCGAGGGTGTAGGCCAGCCCGATCTTGGGGCTGGCGATTGCGTCGTCGCCGCGCCCGCTGTTGAAGGCGCCGTATCGGGCCTCGCGGCCCTTCACGTCATACCGCAGCATGTCGGCGCGCAGGCCGGCGTAGCCGCGGAACCTGTCGGTGAAATTGACCAGTTGCTGGGCGTGTACCGAAAACAGGTCCTGCGACACCTTGTCGTCGCGCACGGTGCCCAGACGCTGCCGGGCCTCGGTGTCGTAGAGCGCCACCTGGCCGATGCGGTCGCCGCGCCACGACACGCCGAAGCTCAGGATCCCGTCCAGCCCGCCGACATGGTTAGCCATGCTGTGCGAGGCATTGGCGCCATAGACCTGGCGGCGATCGACCTGCTCGAACTGGTCGCCGTTGACCGGGTTGTTCAGGAAGTAGGTGAAGTTCGAGAACAGGTCGAAGCGGTAATCGATGGCGTAGAAGCCCAGGCGTGTGTCGCCTCCGGGGCGTTTGTCGAACCATTTGCCCGACAGGCTCAGGCGGCGCGTGCTGCCGCCGTCGGTGCCGTCCAGAGAGCCGTAGCGGCCGATCTGGCCGCTGTCGACCAGCCGTTGCGGCACCTGGTCGGTAGACGTCCAGCTGCTGCGGTAGGCCATGCCGGTCAGGCTGAATCCGCGGCGTTCGGACCCCTGCGAATAACGGACCACCGCATTGATCTTCTTCAGGTTCTCGGAGACTTCCCAGGGACCGTTGTTGCCCTCGGCCTCGATGGCGGCCATCCAGGTCCGGTCCTGCACCGATTGCGAACCCGCCGCCACCACGCGGCGGAAGTCGTGCCCGCCGAGCGTGACTTCTGCGAAGGGCGCGTCGAGCGCACTCATGTAGTCGAGCGCAGCGCTGCCGGCCAGCGAAAAGTCACCGCCGTCCGCGAAGTAGGGACCCTTGCGGTAACGCACACCCGAAACCAGTTCGGGGATGAGGAAGTTGAGATCGGCATAACCCTGGCCGTGGCCGTGGGTGGGCATGTTGACCGGCATGCCGTCGACGGAGACGGTGAAATCGGTGCCGTGGTCCAGGTTGAAACCGCGCAGGAAGTACTGGTTGGCCTTGCCATCGCCGGAATGTTGGGTGGCCACCACGCCCGGTACGGCTTCGACGATGTCGCCGGGCCGCAGCTTGGGCCGGTTCTGGAACGAATCCTTTTCCGCCGCGCCTTCGCTGGCGCTGTCCGCAGTGCCCACGGCTGCATCGCGCGGACCTGCCACCTCCACCTCCGGCAGATGAGCCCGCGCACCGACCGGCACCAGGGCGGCACCGCTCAACAGGACGGTGACGAGAAGAGGGATGTTTCGGCCACGGGTCTGCATGTTTTTTTGGTGTTCGTGTGAAGAACATCAAATTATTCACACCAACTGTGACGATTTGACGCTGATTTGCGCGCATCGGCTTTGTCACGGCTTCGTCACTACTACGTAATGACTTGTTTTTAGGATGAACTTCTTCGGCCGATAAGAGTCGCGGACCCTGCCCGGGACTCACCACACCATTTCCAGAACCGTCCCCGAAAGGCACCAATCCATGGTTTCTCAACGATTCATCTTCCGCAGCGTGGCTACCGCCGCGCTGTTCGCCCTGCTGTCGGCCTGCGGCGGCGGCAGCAACGACCCCATCGTCGTCACCGCGCCGGTCACCCCGGTGACACCGACGCCGGCACAGCAGTTCGCCACCGACTACAGCGCGAGCGTCGCCGCACTGGGAACCACGGCCGGCCTGAGCGGCGGCGCGATCCTGGACAACATCGACGACGGTTTCCTGGACGCCGGCTACACCAAGCCCGCCATGCGCAGCCAGCTGGCGCAGGAAGCCGCGGCCCGTGCCACGAACCCCGAACTGGCCTTTCCGGGCGTGACGCTTTCGAACATCGCCATCGGCGCATGCGACGCCAACGGCCTGTGCACCATGACCGCCACGCTGACCAACGCCGACGCCGACAGCACATCCACCACCTTCACCACCCGGGTGAAGTTGTCCGCCAGCAAGTACCGCCTGTACGGCGACCAGACGCAGGCACCGACCGTCTGAGCCGCCCCGGCCATCTGATCTCTGACCGAATACAGGACCTCTTTTCCATGAAGCACACCTCTTTCAAGATGCGTGAAACCGCAGTGGCGCTGGCCGCTGTCGCGGCCGCCGCATTGCCGCACGCCGCATTCGCCGCCGACAAGGCCGCCACCAAGGCCACCGGCACCTACGTGACCGGCGACTTCCACAACCACACCACCTGCTCGGACGGAACGCTGTCGCTGCAGAAGCTGATCAGCAAGTCGGCCGGCACCTTCAACCTGGACTGGTTCGTCCAGGCCGACCACGGTGGCAGCAGCACCCGCAACTGCACGCTGGCCGAAGATCCGTTCGAGCCGGTCGCTCCGGCGCTCGGCATTCCTGCGGGCACCACCATCCCGTCGAACGGCCAGCCGGCCTCCGACGCCAAGGGGCCGAACCAGACCTGGGAAGCCACCATCGGCCGCGACGCCATCAAGGGCAACAGCACCGCAACGCCCAAGGCGATGTTCCGCTGGCAGGAGATCTCGGAATTCCAGTATCCCAAGACTGAAATCGAAAGCCGCAACCGCAAGAAGCCGATCTGGATCGGCGTCGAGCAGAACGCTCCGGGCCACGAGCACATCTCGACCACGGTGTTGAACGGCCAGTTGCCCTTCCCGTCGACCGCCACCGGCGGCAACGCCAACCTGCAGGCGCAATACGAATACTGCTTCGACCGCAGCGACACCGACAACAGCCGCGGCGCCACCAACCAGTGGGACTGCTCGGTCGCCGGCAGCACCAACAACGGCCTGCTGGACGGCACCGCCCGCAAGATCACCGGCACCAATTCGGCTTCTACCGCCGACCTGGGTCACCTGAAGACCCTCGAAGGCATCAAGTGGATGGCCGAGAAGGCACCCGACACCAGCTATTTCGTGCCGGCCCACCTGGAACGCGCCGGCGCCTACAACCCGACCGGCAACAACGGCTTCAACGTTGAGCACCTGCGCAACTTCAACAACGCGGCACCGCGCATCGCCTTCGGTTTCGAATCGATGCCCGGCCACCAGGCCGAAGCCAGCCGGGGCAGCTACGGCACCGGCGCCGTCGGCGGCGGCACCTTCGGCGGCACGGGTGTGTACGCAGCCCAGGTCGGCGGCGTGTGGGACGCACTGCTCGGCGAAGGCCGCAACTGGTGGTTCTTCGGCAGCTCCGACTATCACAACCGCGGCAGCTTCGGCCCCGACCAGCGTGAATCCACCGCCGACTTCTTCCCCGGCGAATACACCCGCGACTTCGTGATGGTGCGCAAGGGCAGGAACGACCTGACCGCAGGCGGCGTGATCGACGGCCTGCGCAGCGGCAACAGCTTCGTCGCCAACGGCCAGCTGATCGACCGCCTGTCGTTCAACGTGTGCGCCGCCCACCCGGGCCTGCCGCGCAACGCCGGCAAGGCGCTGATGGAAAAGGCCGGTGCCAACGCTGTTGCCGCCAACGGCGACGTGCGTATCGACGGCTGCGCCACCATGGGCGAAAAGCTGGTGGTCCGCCCCGGCACCGACCTGGTCGTGACCATCGTGCTGCGTGACCCCACCGGCACCAGCAACGCGCCGTATTCGTTCCCGAATCCGTCGCTGAAGCAGGTCAACATCACCCAGCCGCTGAACCAGCCGGTGCTGGACCACGTGGACGTGATCAACGGCAACGTCACCGGTTATGTCAGCCCGACCAACACCGCCCGCTACGCCGGCCTGCTGAACTCGGTGGCCGCCACCAACAGCTCGGCCAAGGTTGCCAAGGTGTTCAACAGCAAGAACTGGACGGCGGCTGCCGACGGCACCATCAGCATGAGCTACATCGTGCCGGCGGCCAGCGTTTCGCAGTACTTCCGCCTGCGCGGCACCAACCTGCCGGCGTCCGTGCCGGGCGAAACCGATGCCAACGGCAACCCGCTGCTGGACTTCGGTTCGAGCCCTGCCGACAGCACCCAGCCGGGCACCATCCCCTGTACCGATGCCGCCTGCCCGGCGCACCTGCGTACCGTGGGTGGCGTCAAGTACTCCACCTTCGACGTGGCCGGCTGGTCGGACCTCTGGTTCTACAGCAACCCGGTCTACATCGAAGTGACCAGCTCGACCAAGGTCGCAGGCGTCAAGTAAATGCCGAGTGCATCTGCACCGGGGGCGTTGGCTCCCGGTGTCCTTCACCCGCCGGCGGCCTTGCTGCCGGCGGGTCAGAAACAAGCCGGCCTCGTGCCGGCCTTGTTCGTCATGCTGCTGTCCGGCGCCGCCGGCCTGGGCTGGCAGGTGGTGTGGACGGCGCAGTTCGGCGCCGGCCTCGGCCACGAGATCGTCGCCGTGCTGGCGGTGCTGGCCGCTTTTTTCGGCGGACTGGCACTGGGTGCCTGGGCGCTGGGCCGCACCATCGCGACAAGCCGCCATCCCGGCCGCTGGTATGCCGGCTGCGAAGCCGTGCTGGCGCTGTGGGGCCTGGCCCTGAGTTTTTTCCTGCCCGCGCTGGTCGAGTCCGGTGCGCGGCTGATAGGTGCCGAGCCATCGGTCGGTTGGCACTGGGCGGTGTCCTTCGCGCTGCCATTCGTCGTGCTGCTGCCCGCCAGTGCCGCCATGGGCGCCACACTGCCGGCGCTCGAAAGCCAGTTGCGCGCCGCCCATAGCCGCCTGGGTGCGCTGTACGCGGTCAACACGCTGGGTGCGGTCACCGGCGTGTTGCTGGTGGTGTTCGTCGCCCTGCCTGTGTGGGGCCTTTCCTTCACCGCCTGGCTGTGTGCCGCGGCCAACGGCCTGTGCGCGCTGGTGGCCTGGTGGTCGTGGCGCAATCGCCCGGTGGCGTCCGGGGCGATGGTTCCGATGTCCGGCAGCGGCTGGCGCCTGCCCGGCCTGTTGATGGCCACCGGGCTGCTCGGCATCGGCTACGAAGTCCTCGCCGTGCGTGTGCTGAGCCAGGTGACTGAAAACACTGTCTACAGCTATGCCTTGCTGCTGGCCATGTACCTGGCCGGGACCGCCGCGGGCGCTGCGCTCTACCAGCGCTACCTGCCTGCCCCGGCAGATGCCGACAGGGTGCGCGACCGCTTGTTGCGCTGGCTCGCGCTGTCGGTGTTGCTGTCGGGTGCGGCCCTGCGCTGGTCCGAACTGCTGGCCGCCTTGCCCGCCCGATGGCTGGGGCAGGGCGCCATTGCCGCACTGGCCGGAGAAGCACTGGCCGCGGCCGCCGCCATGTGGGCGCCGACCCTGTTGATGGGTGCGCTGTTCACCCACCTGTGCCTGCAGTCGCAGGCGCGCGGCTGGCCCTTGGGTCGTGCGCTGGCGCTCAACACGGCCGGCGCGGCGCTGGCGCCGGCGCTGGTCGGCGTGTGGCTGCTGCCGGCGATCGGTGCCCATGCACTCGTCGCACTGCTGGTGCTGGCGTATCTGCTGCTGCAAATGCCGGCGCATTGGCGCCGTGCCGACGCCATCGTGGTGGCGGTGCCGGCACTGCTGATGGTCGTGGCCCTGCCGCCGCTGCGATTCGTCGACGTGCCGGAGGGCGGGCAGGTGCGCAGCTACCGCGAAGGCGTGATGGCGGCGGTCAGCGTGGTCGAAGACGACGAAGGTGTGTCGCGCCTGCGCATCAACAACCGGGCACAAGAGGGAAGCAGTGCCAGCGGCCTGGTCGAATGGCGGCTGGCGCAGCTGCCGCTTCTGCTGCATCCGGGGCCGCGACGGGCGCTGCTGCTCGGCGTGGGAACCGGTTTCACCGCCGCCGCCGCCGCCCAGCAGGGCAGCCTGCAGGTCGACGCGGTCGAACTGCTGCCCGAGGTGGTGTCCGCGACCGATCTGTTCGCCGGTTCGCCGCAGGCCCCGAAACCCGTGCGCCCGGTGCACATGGTGGCGGCCGACGCGCGCCGTTTCGTGCAGGCCGCCGGCCCGTCTTACGACGTGGTGGTGGCCGACCTGTTCCACCCGGCGCGCAGCGGTGCCGGCGCGCTCTACACGGTCGAGCAGTTCGAGGCGGTGCGCGCCCGGCTGGCGCCCGGCGGCCTGTTCTGCCAGTGGCTGGCCATCCACCAGATGGACCTGGGCACGCTGCGCAGCATCGTCGCGGCTTTCCAGGATGTGTTCCCCAACGCCATCGCGGTGCTGGCCAGCAACAGCCTCGACACGCCGGTGCTGGGGCTGGTGGCGCTGCCAGGTGACGGCCGCATCGACCTCGAAGCGCTACGCGCGCGGCGGGCCGCTGCCCAGGTGGTGCCGAACCTGGCCGCTGGCCTGGCGACCGCCCACCTGGAAGACGAGTTCGCCATCGCCGGCAGCGCCATCGCAGGCCCGGCGGCGCTGCGCCGATTCGTCGGCGATGCCACGGCCAACACCGACGACCGGCCGGTGGTGAACCACCGTGCGCCATGGGCTACCTATGCACCCGAATCGCGCCCGCGCGACCGGCTGATGGCGCTGCTGACCCAGCTGCAACCCGACGCCGCCGAACTGCTGCACCAGCCACAGGCCGAAGACGCCGGACGCATGTCCGCGTACTGGCAGGTGCGCCGCAGTTACCTGCAGTTTGGCGCCACGGTGCGGCCCGACCCGGACCCGGCGGTGATGCTGGCAAAGGTTCAGGCACCGCTGCTGGCGCTGCTGCGGCAGAGCCCCGATTTCCGGCCCGCCTGCGACCCGCTGATCGCCATGGGCCGGGCACTCGCCGCCAGCGAGCCGCAACGGGTGCGCCAGCTGCGCGCCACGCTGGACCAGCTGCAGGCGCGTTGCCTGCGGGCGCCCTGAGCGGTGCTTGAAAAAAGACCCCGGCCGTCAACGACGTTTCACACCTTCACCGCAAGCTCATCCTTCATGAACCCGTCCAACCCATTCAAACGCGCCAGCCACGAACCGCTGGTGCATTTCCTGCTGCTCGGAGCCGTCATCTTCGGAGTCGACCACCTCATCGACGGCCGCCGCGAAGACCCGCAGACCATCGTCGTCAGCACCGAAGTGCAGAAAGAGGCGCGCGACATCTTCAGCGCCGGCCTGCAGCGCCAGCCAAGCGCCAGCGACATGCAGAAGCTGGTCGACCGCTGGACCGACAACGAAATCCTCTACCGCGAGGGACTGGCGCTGGGACTCGACCGTGGCGACGTCACCATCCGCGAACGGGTGATCTTCAAGGCCCTGAGCGTGGCGCAGGCCGGCATCACGCTGCCGCGCATCGACGAACCCGGCCTGAAGAGCTGGTTCGAGGCACGCCACGAGAAATACGACGCTCCGGCCCTCTACACCTTCCTCGAAGCGGTGGTGACCGGCGACAGCACGCCCGGATCCATCCAGGCCTTCGTGGCGGCGCTCAACGGCAACACGAAGAGCGACGTGCAGAGCGACCTGCGCTCATTCCAGCAGCGTCCGCGCGGCAACCTGCTCGAGAGCTATGGCCCCGACTTCGCCAGGGCGCTGGACGAAGCGCCGGTGGGCCAGTGGCGCGCGGTGCCCAGCACCAGCGGGCTGCGGGTGATCCAGGTCGAGGCGATCCGCCCGCCGGTGGCCGCGCGGTTCGACAACATCAAGGAAGCCGTCTACCAGGACTGGCGTGACGACACCATGGCCGAGATGACCACGAAGGCGGTCCGCGAGATGGGCAGGAAATACGCGGTGCGCGTGGAAGGCGCCCAGCCATGAAGATCTTTTTTCGACTGCTGCTGGCGGGTTTTCTGGCAGTCGCTGCGGGCCTGGCCCAGGCCCACGAGATGAGCCTGGCCGAGATGACCATGCGCGAGGTCGGCCCCGGCCAGTTCATCTACTCGTGGGGCGCACCGGCCAAGAGCAAACCCATCGCCGAAGACCTGGCGCCGGTCTGGCCCGAAGGCTGCCAGGCCAATGCGCAGGTCGTGCAGTGCGGCCCCGGCGGGCTGGCCGGCACGCTGGCGGTGAAGGGCGTGGGCCAGGCGTATTCGGCGGCCATCGTGCGAATCGTCTGGCGCGACGGCCAGCAGAGCGTGGTGACCGTCAGCGGCGCGCAGCCTTCGGTGCAGCTGTTCGGCGGGGCGCGTGACGAGCGCGGCGGTTTCGAGCTGGCCAGGCTCTACACGGTGCTGGGCGTCGAACACATCCTGAGCGGCATCGACCACCTGATGTTTGTCATCGGACTGCTGTTCCTGGTGGGGCTCAACCGCCGGCTGGTGGGCACCATCACCGCGTTTACCGCCGCGCACAGCCTGACGCTGGCGGCCAGCGCGCTGGGCTGGCTCACGCTGCGTCCGCCGCCGGTCGAGGCCTGCATCGCGCTGTCCATCGTGCTGGTGTGCGCCGAGGCCCTGCGCGACCGGCAAACGCTGAGCCGCCGCTGGCCTGCGCTCGTGGCCTTTCTTTTCGGGCTGGTGCACGGGCTTGGTTTTGCGGGTGCGCTGAAGGACATCGGTCTGCCGCAGCAGAACATCACCGTGGCATTGCTGGGTTTCAACGTGGGCGTCGAGATGGGGCAGTTGCTGGTGGTCGGACTCGCCTGGGGCGCTGTCAGGCTGTTCGGACGGCTGCGCGGTTTCGCCTCGCTGCGGCAGCCGGCGCTGTATGTCATCGGCGCGGTGGCGGCCTACTGGTCGCTGACCCGCATCGTGGCGATCGCCAACTAGATGGCAAAGTCCGAAGTCTTCGCCCTGTTCCCGACGCCCGTCATGCGGGTCGAGCAGGTGATCGACGCCGGGCAGGTGCGTTCCCTGCGCGAAGGGCTGCTGGGCGATGCGGCGCTGGTCAACCACATGTCGTCCGAGTTGCAACACACCCGCATCCTGAATGTCGACGACCAGCCGGAACTGCTGCAGAGCCTGGCCCGTCGTGTAGGCCCGCACATCGTCGAACTCGGCACCCTGCTGTTCGGCGAAAAGCTGCAGTGGGGCATCAAGGAGATGTGGGTCAACGCCATGCACACGGGCGGCCGGCAGGCGGTGCACAACCATGCCAACTGCTTCATCTCAGGCGTGCTTTACCTGAGCGACTGCGATCCGTCCGCCAACACCGTCTTCATGCGCAACCTGGGCGGCCGCGACTACGTGTTCGGCAACACCCACGCCCGTGCGGCGGTGGGCGAGTTCAACGCCGACAAGTGGATAGGCCCGCCACCGGCGGCCGGCGACCTGCTGCTGTTCCCCAGCTACCTGCTGCACGAGGTGCCGGTGAACCGCGGCGGCCCGCGTGTCACGCTGGCCTTCAATGCCATTCCCCAGCGGCTCGACGCCTGGGGTTATTCGATTTCGTTTTCTTCCTGATCCCGTCGAACACCATGAAATTTCAAGGCATTCTTTGCGCCCTGGCCCTGCTGGGCACGGCCACCTTCACGGCCACCGTCGCCGACGCCCACGAGTACTACGTGACCGGCATGACCGTGGTGCACCCTTGGGGCGAGGCCACCGCGCCGGGCGCCACCAGCGCGCCCATCTATTTCACGGTCGACAACGTCACCAGGGCCGACCGCATCGTCAGGGTCGTCACGCCGCTGGCGGAGACGGTCGAGTTCCGCGATGCCGGCCCCGACGGCAAGCCGCCGTTGAAGAGCCTGGCCATCAAGCCGGGCGACACCGCGTTCACTGCCGGCAAACGCCACCTGCTGCTCAAGGGCCTGAAGATGCCGCTGGAATGGGGCCGCAGCTATGAAATGCTGCTGATGTTCGAAAAGGGCGGGCCGTTGCAGGTCCAGGTGTCCATCGGGGCGCACTGAACGGCGGTCGGAGATGGGTTAGCCTTGCCGGTTTTTTGCGGAAGACGGAAAGCGGCATGGGCATGGGCATCGATCACGAAGACGAAGACGAAGAAAACCCAGGCCCGGAAGAAATCCGCGAACCACGGCTCTGGCAGGTCGACGGCTGGACCGCCAGGGTCATCAAGAACGAAGACGACGAAGGCTGGGCGGTCGCCATGACCCAGGCCGGCCACGTCGAACCCGCGCTGGTCGGCCCCTGGACCATGGGGCGCGACAAGAAGAACCCCAAGCCGCTCGACACGGCCGCCTTCAACACGCTGGTGAAGACCGCCTACGAAGTGGTGCGCCGGGCCGAGCAGCACCTGCAGGCCACGCTGCATCGCCAGTTCGACATCGAGACCGCCACCGGCCGCATCACCGTGATGCTGGACATAGAGCCCGACGAAGACCATCCCAGCGCCACCCTCAGCGCGCAGGACGCCGCCGGTGAAAGCCTGGCCAGCATCAAGGTCTCGCCCGGTTTCGTGCTGAACCGTGCCTCGGCCCAGCGCTGGATCGAAGCCGACTTCGCCAAGCCGCGCTGATGCACCACGGTGCGGGCGGGCGACGATAATTCGACCATGCTGATTCCGTTCACCAAGATGCAGGGTGCCGGCAACGACTTCGTCGTGCTGGACGAAACCCGCGGCCTGCTGGGCCTCTCGCCCGACCAGCTGCGTTTTCTGGCCGACCGCCATTTCGGCGTCGGCGCCGACCAGATCCTGTCGGTGCGGCCTTCGCCCGCGCCGGACATCGATTTCGAATACGTCATCTACAACGCCGACGGCGGCGAGGTAGAGCAGTGCGGCAACGGCGCGCGCTGTTTCGTGCGTTATGTCCGCGAGCATGAGCTGACGCAAAAGGACCAGATCCGCGTCCGTACCAGGTCCGGTGTCATCGTGCCCCGGCTCGATGCCGACGGCCGGGTGACGGTAGACATGGGCGCGCCCGTGTTCGAACCCGCGCTGGTGCCGTTCGACACCGCCGGCATTACGGCGCAGGCCGAAGGCGGCTGGGTGACCTGGCCGCTTGCGCTGGGTTCCGAGGCCGCCGATCCGGTGGCCCATGTGGCCGTGGTGTCCATGGGCAATCCGCACGCCGTGTGGCTGGTGGACGATGTCGACACCGCGCCGGTCGCCCGATACGGCCCGGTCATCGAGGGGCACACGCGTTTTCCGCAGCGGGTCAATGCCGGCTTCCTGCAGGTCATCGACCGAAGCCATGTGCGGTTGCGTGTCTACGAACGCGGTGCCGGCGAAACCCTGGCCTGCGGAACTGGCGCCTGCGCTGCCGTGGTCGCCGGCATCCGCCTGGGCCTGCTCGACGCGCGGGTCGATGTCGCCACCCGGGGCGGCACGCTCACCATTTCCTGGGCCGGCGGCGAAACGCCTGTCACCATGACCGGCCCCGCCGTCACCGTCTTCGAGGGCAGCATCGAGGTGCCCGACTCCCTCCGCCAGCCCTGAACACAAAAGACCGCCCATGACGATCACCACCACCACACCCGAGCTGCCGGACGCGACCTCGGTGCCGCCCATCACCGAAGACGACATCGTCGACTACCTGGTCAACAACCCGGAATTCTTCGAGCGCCATGCCGAAGTGCTGACATCGGTGCAACTCACCAGTCCGCACGGCGCGCGCGCTGTCAGCCTGCAGGAACGCCAGGCCGAAATGCTGCGCGAGAAGATCAAGGCACTCGAACAGAAGGTGATGGCCATGGTGCGCAACGGCCATGAAAACACCGGCATCGCCGACAAGCTGCAGCGCTGGTCGCTGGTGCTGGCCGGCACCGCCGACCCCGCGCTGCTGCCGGAGCGTGCGGTCGATGCAGCGCGCGAGCAGTTCGGTGTGCCGCAGGCGGCCATCCGCCTGTGGGACCTGGCCCCGGCCCACAAGCTGGCGGCCTTTGCCGCCGATGCGGGCGAAGACCTCCGCGCATTCGCCGCCTCGCTGGGCGAACCGTATTGCGGCCCCAACCGTGGTTTCGACGCCGTGCGGCTGCTCGACAGCCCATCCGAAGCCGCCTCCATGGCGCTGATGCCGCTGCGGGATCCGAAAGACGGCGCGTGCTTCGGCCTGCTGGTGATGGCGTCCAACGAAATCGGCCGTTTCGACGCCAGCATGGGCACCGACTTCCTGCAGCGCATGGCCGCCCTGGCCGGCACGTCGCTGGCACGGCTGCGCTGAAGATGTCCGGCGGGGAGGGCATCACCGGTCCCGTCAGCCATCCGCTGGTACTGCGTTATCTCGACCATGTGCGTTTCGAGAAACGCCTGGCCGAACGCACTGTCGTTCTCTACGGCATCGACCTGCAGAAGTTGCTGGTGGCCTGCGGGTCGGCAGGCGTGGCACCCGAAGCCGCGCATCACGCGCACATTCGCCGTTTCGCGGCCCGCATGCACGCCGAAGGCCGCAGCGCGCGCGGCATCGCGCTGGTGCTGTCCGGCTGGCGCGGTTTCTACGCCTGGCTGGGCCGCGAAGGCCTGATAGAGCAGAACCCGGTGGCCAACGTGAGGGCGCCCAAGGCTGGCAAACCGCTGCCCAAGGCGCTGGGCGTGGACGACGCCGCGCAGCTGGCCGATTTCACGGCCGGTGTTTCCGCCTCCGACAGCGAAGAGGCCACCTGGCTCGACCAGCGCGATGCCGCCATGGTCGAACTCTTCTACGGCTGCGGCCTGCGGGTAGGAGAAGTGGTGGCGCTGGACGCCGCCGAGACCGCCGCCGGCCAGAAGGCCGGCCACGGCTGGGTCGACCTGCAGGACGGCATGGTCCACGTGCGCGGCAAGGGCAGCAAATGGCGTGCGGTGCCGATTGCGGGCAAGGCGGCGGACGCCATCGCCCTGTGGCTGCCCGTGCGGGCCAGCGTGCTGCCGGCCGACGCGTTGTCGCAGACCGCGATGTTCCCCGGCCGCCGCGGCACCCGGCTCACGCCGCAGGCGGTATGGCAACGGCTGCGTTCGCGCAGCACGGCGGCCGGGCTGGCCATGCCGGTGCATCCGCACATGCTGCGGCATTCGTATGCCAGCCACCTGCTGCAGTCCAGCGGCGACCTGCGTGCGGTGCAGGAACTGCTGGGCCACGCCAGCATCACCACCACGCAGGTGTACACACGCCTCGACTTCCAGCATCTGGCGCAGGTGTATGACACCGCGCATCCCCGGGCCAGATCCAAGGCCGTCAAAGCCGGCGAGTCCGGCGAATCCTGAATCCTGAATCCTTTGAACGGGCGGCATCTCCGCCCCGAGCCAAGCAATGAAAACCCTTCGACTCCGCGACGGCAAGGAACGCTCCCTGCTGCGCCAGCATCCCTGGATCTTTGAATCGGCCATTGCCCGCGGGGCGGCCGACAGCGGCGAGACCGTGCGGGTGGAGGGCCATGACGGCAAGTTCCTGGGCTGGGCGGCCTTCAGCCCCAGTTCGCGCATCCGCGCCCGCATGTGGAGTTTTGTCGAGGCCGACCGCATCGATGCCGCCTTCTTCCAGGCGCGGGTGAAAGCCGCGGTCGACATGCGGCCGCGCCTTGGCATCACCAGCAACGGCGTGCGCCTGGTGCATGGCGAATCCGACGGCCTGCCGGGGCTGGTGGTCGACCGCTACGGCGACACCCTGGTGGCCCAGTTCGGCAGCGCCGGAGTGGAGCGCTGGAAGGCCGTGCTGGCCGACGCCCTGCTGGCCGCGACCGGCCTGGGCAAGCTCTACGAACGCTCCGACGCCAGCGCGCGTGGGCTCGAAGGACTGCCCGAAATCACCGGCTGGCTGCGTGGCGAAGGCCCGACCGCCCTGGTGCTGCAGGAACACGGCTGGCAGCTGGGCCTGGACATCGCCACCGGCCACAAGACCGGCTACTACCTGGACCAGCGCGACAGCCGCAAGGCCTTCGCCGACACCGTGGCCCGGCTGGGCTCGCGCCGGGTGCTCAACTGCTTCAGCTACACGGGCGGGTTCACGGTGGCCGCCCGTGTCGGCCAGCGGGAGGCTGGCGTCGAAGGCGGCGAGGTGACTTCCATCGACTCTTCCGGCCCGGCGCTGTTGCAGGCGCGTGAAAACCTCCGGCTGAACGGCTTCGACGACACCGGCTGCGAGTTTCTCGACGCCGACGTCAACGCCAGCCTGCGCCGCTTCGCCCAGGAAGGCCGTCTGTTCGACGCCATCGTGCTCGACCCGCCCAAGTTCGCCCCCACCTCGGCCCACGCCGAGCGCGCCGCGCGGGCCTACAAGGACATCAACCGGCTGGCCCTGAAGCTGCTGGTGCCCGGCGGTGTGTTGTTCACCTATTCGTGTTCGGGGGGCATACCGCCCGACCTGTTCCACAAGATCGTGGCCGGCGCGGGCGGCGACGCGGGGGTGGACGGATACGTCGTGCAGCGCATGACCGGCGCGCCCGACCACCCCATGACACTCAACTTCCCCGAGGGCGATTACCTCAAGGGCCTGGCGGTCATGCGGCGCGCCTGACACCGGGGCTTGACAGCTTCGCTAAACTGATTTGTTGCCCTTTCAGCCCCAGGACCAGACCCCATGAGCCTCATCCCCGCCACCATCCTCACCGGCTTTCTCGGCTCCGGCAAAACCACCTTGCTCAAGCGCCTGCTGTCCGAGAACCACGGCATGAAGATCGCCGTCATCGAGAACGAATTCGGTGAAGAGAACATCGACAACGACATCCTGGTCAGCGAGTCGACCGAGCAGATCGTGCAGATGAGCAACGGCTGCGTCTGCTGCACCATCCGCGAAGACCTGCGCGAAGCCCTGCAGTTGCTGGCCGCCAAGAAACGCAAGGGCCTGCTGGACTTCGACCGGGTGGTCATCGAGACCACCGGCCTGGCCGACCCCGGCCCGGTGGCGCAGACCTTCTTCATGGACGAGGAAATCGCCGAAAGTTACCTGCTCGATTCCATCCTGACGCTGGTCGACGCAAAACATGCGCCGCAGCAGCTCAACGACCGCCAGGAAGCACGCCGCCAGGTGGGTTTCGCCGACCAGCTGTTCATCAGCAAGACCGACCTGGTGTCGGCCGAAGAAACCGACGCCCTGATCCACCGCCTGAAGCACATGAACCCGCGTGCGCCGATCCAGGCGGTCAACTTCGGCAACGTTCCGCTGACCAACGTGCTGGACCTGCGCGGCTTCAACCTGAACGCCACGCTGGACATCGATCCCGACTTCCTGAAGGAAGACGACGGCGGCCATGGGCACGACCATGAGCATGACCATCACGACCATGAGCACGGCGAGCATTGCGACCATCCCTCACATGCCGAAGGCGCGCACGCAGGCCACCACCATCACCACGACGACGACGTCAAGAGCTTCGCCTTCAAGTCGGAACGTCCGTTCGACCCGGCCAAGCTCGAGGACTTCCTGGGCGCCATCGTCAACATCTACGGCCCGCGCATGCTGCGCTACAAGGGCGTGCTGAACATGCAGGGAACCGAGCGCAAGGTGATCTTCCAGGGCGTGCACCAGCTGATGGGCAGCGACCTGGGACCCGCCTGGGCCGAAGGCGAGACCCGCAACAGCAAGATGGTGTTCATCGGCATCGATCTGCCCCGCGACATCTTTCTGCAGGGACTTCAGCAATGCCTGGTCGGGTGACGGCTTTTCCGGCTGTCTGAGCCTATACAATCGCGCGCCGGCAAACTGCCGGTCCGTCCAAAACAGGACACCGCCCAACCGTCAGGAGGCAGCGAGTGAACGCCATGTCGAGCAAAACCCCTGCCGCAACGCCGTCGGGGAAACGTTCCGCCGCCGCCAAGGCCCCCTCCGGCACGTCGGTCGGCCTAACACCGGCTTCCCGCGCCGTCCGCCAGCCCCTACCATTGCCGGGTTCGCCGTTATCGGCCTACCCCGCAACCTCTGTCAGCCCTTCCAAGACCATGCCTTCCATCGTTCCTGCCCCCGTGAAGAAAGACCCGAAGCTTGCCCAGAACTGGAAGAGCAAGTCGGGCGACACCCTCACCGATCCCGAAGTGATCGCCATGCCTGACAGCGAGTACATGAACGAGAAACAGCTGGCGTTCTTCCGCCACAAGCTCGTCGTGCTCAAGCAGGACATGCTGGCCAATGCCGGCGAAACCACCGAACACCTTCGCGAAGACACGGTCGTCGTGCCCGATCCGGCCGACCGCGCCACCATCGAGGAAGAACACGCCCTCGAACTGCGCACCCGTGACCGCGAACGCAAGCTGCTCAAGAAGATCGAGCAGTCCATCGCCCGCATCGACGCCGGTGACTACGGCTACTGCGACGAGACCGGCGAACCCATCGGTGTCGGCCGCCTGCTGGCGCGGCCCACCGCCACGCTGTCGCTCGAGGCGCAGCAACGCCGCGAACTCAAGCAGAAGATGTTCGGAGACTGAGCGCAACTCGCCGGTCTCGATGCTTCCCGACTCATTCCCCGCAGCCCGGCGCGTCATTGCGCGGCGAGCCTGACGCCATGCCGCGCCGCGACGTTCCCGGATTTTTCGGAAAGCTGGCGCGCTGGGTCGGATTCGGCAGCGGCGACACACCGCCACCCCTGGTCGGAAACCTGCTTCCTCAGGCGTTCTCCGAGTCGGAAATCGATCTCGACGGCGAGGGTGGCAAGGGCCGCCAGCTGTTGCGCGAACTGATGGAGCGGCGGCGGCGCAACGACCTGGTCCGCAAACGCGAGTTCGACCAGTTGCGCCGCATGCGCCGCATGGCGGCGGTGTCGTCGCCAGCGCTCGAGGTCGATACCGGCCTGGATAGCGAACCCGGCAGCAGCTCCTTCCTCGATACCGCCATCGACAACGGCTCCGAGGATCGGGCCATGACACTGCGCAAGATCAACGAGATCGAAGAGCAGATGTCGCGCCAGTGGTGGAAGACCCGGCCAGCCGAAGCCGTCGAGCGTAGCCGTGACGGCCCGGTCGGCGGGTCACTGCCCGCGTCGTCGGACGGAAACGCCGGCGGCACGGCTTCGTCGGTGCCGAGTCGCCCGCCTGCATCCACCTTCGCCACGACCGCCCTGCACGGGGAGCAGAGCCGTTTTGCCACCACCGGCCGCACCTGGTCGCCTGCGCCGGGCCACCCGCTGCCGGTCGGCCCGGCCGAAAGCGATGCGCCGTCTTCCGGCCAGGTGCTCACCCCCGACCTGGAACTCCCCGACCTGGAGGTTCCGGCGGCCGACAGACGCGATCCGTCCGTTTCCCTGCTGGTCGATAGCGGCCCCGGCCCCTTGCCCGGCCCGCAGCCGGCGCTGCCTGGTTTCGCGCACAACCCGGCGCTCGAAGAGGCCGCGATCGAGTTCGCCAATGCGGATTCCGCCGCTGCCCAGAACAGCCTGCGCGCGCTGATCGATGCCGGCGCCCGCGACACCTCGGGCAGCCCGGTGGCGCACCGGGAGTACTGGCACACGCTGTTCGACCTGTACCGCGCGCTCGGCCAGCGCGATGCGTTCGAGGCGTCGGCCATCGCCTATGCCGAGCGATTCGGGCTTTCGCCGCCGGCCTGGGTGTCTCTTGCCGCCGCCGCTGCGCCGCCGCCGGCCAGCACATCCGACAGCTACTGGCGCGCGCCCCTGCTGGTGGGGGCCGACGCGGTCGGCCACCTGAAGCAGGGCACGGCTGCCGCCACCGGCGCCTGGTGGCTCGACTGGTCGGGTCTCGAAGGTTTCGAATACGACGCCGTCGCTCCGTTGCTGGAGATATTCGCGGCCTGGGGCAAGTTGCCGGTGCGGGTTTATTTCGAAGGTGCCGAACGTCTGCTGGCCGCCCTCGAGGCCCGCACGCTGACCGGTGCCGCGGATGCCGAAGCTGACTGGTGGCGGCTGCGCATGGAAACCCTGCGACTGCTGCGCCGGATGGACGACTACGAAGAAGCCGCCCTCGACTACTGCATCACCTACGAGGTGTCGCCACCGTCATGGCAGGCGCCGCTTTCCGACTGCCGCGCGCTGCCCATCGGCAGTTACCAGGCGGCCGTGGCCGACCCGATGCTGCACGGGGCCGATGTGCTGTCGCAGGTCGGCGCGCCCGAGGTGGCCACATTGGCTGGCGAGATCGGCAGCGACGTGGCGACGATGCTGGCGCAGCTCGACGCCGCCATCGCCGTGCACCGGCAAAACCCCTTGCCGGGCCGCGAAGACCTGCTGGTGGTCGATTGCACCCGGCTCGTGCGCCTCGACTTCGTTGCGGCCGGCTCGGTGCTGGGCTGGGCCGCCACCCGCCATGCGGAAGGCCTGGCCATTGAATTCCGCAACCTGCACCGGCTGGTCGGCATCTTCTTCAATGTGACCGGCATCAGCGATTACGCACGGGTCTACGTTCGGCTCGATTGAGCGCAGCCATTGAAAAGCGGGGCGGCGTCCCTAGTTCAGCCGGATGGACCATTCGAGCGAAAGCGCCGTTTTTCACGGCACCACCATTCTCAGCGTGCGCCGCCAGACGCCTACCGGTTGGCAGGTCGCCATCGGTGGCGACGGCCAGGTGACGCTGGGCAACATCGTCATCAAGGGCACCGCCCGCAAGGTGCGCAAGCTGCACCACGACAAGGTGCTGGCCGGTTTTGCCGGTGCCACGGCCGACGCCTTCACCCTGTTCGAGCGTTTCGAGGCCAAGCTCGAGAAACACCAGGGACAGCTGACCCGCGCAGCCATCGAGCTCACCAAGGAATGGCGCACCGACCGCGTGCTGCGCCGGCTCGAGGCCATGCTGGCGGTGGCCGACCACACGGCATCGCTGATCATCACCGGCAACGGCGACGTACTGGAGCCTGAACAAGGCATCGTCTCCATCGGTTCGGGCGGCGCCTACGCACATTCGGCGGCCAAGGCCCTGATCGACAACACCGACCTTCCGGCCGCCGTGGTGGTCAAGAAGTCGCTGGAGATCGCGGGGTCGCTCTGCATCTACACGAACATGAACCACACCATCGAAACCCTCGACTGACCGCCTATGTCCTTCTCGATGACCCCCCAGGAGATCGTCTCCGAGCTCGACCGGCACATCGTCGGCCAGCAGCAGGCCAAACGCGCCGTCGCCATCGCGCTGCGCAACCGCTGGCGCCGCCAGCAGGTCGATGAAAAGCTGCGCCACGAGATCACGCCCAAGAACATCCTGATGATCGGCCCGACCGGCGTCGGCAAGACCGAGATAGCCCGCCGCCTGGCGCGGCTGGCCGACGCGCCCTTCATCAAGGTCGAGGCCACCAAGTTCACCGAGGTCGGTTATGTAGGCAAGGACGTCGACACCATCGTGCGCGACCTGGTCGAGGTGGCGGTCAAGCAGACCCGCGACTCGGAAGTGAAGCTGCACCGCGCCCGCGCCGCCGATGCCGCCGAGGACCGCATCCTGGACATCCTGCTGCCGCCGGCGCGGCCCACCGGGGCTGCTGCCGAGGGCGACGGCACGGCCGCCATCGCCGCGCCTGAAAGCACCGCCCGCCAGTCTTTTCGCAAGAAGCTGCGCGAAGGCCAGCTCGACGACAAGGAAATCGAACTCGACGTCGCCGAGGCGCCGCCGCCTGTCGACGTGGTCGGCCCGCCGGGAATGGAAGGCATGGCCGAGCAGCTGCGAGGCATGTTCGGCCAGATGGGAGGTCGTCGCAAGACCCGCAAGATGCGGATCGCCGAGGCCTTGCGGGTGATCACCGACGAAGAAGCCGGCAAGCTGGTAAACGAGGAAGAAATCCGCACCCGGGCCCTGCATAACGCCGAGCAGAACGGCATCGTCTTCATCGACGAGATCGACAAGGTCGCATCACGCGGCGGCGACGGTGGCGGCAGCACGGCCGAGATCTCCAGGCAAGGCGTGCAGCGCGACCTGCTGCCGCTGGTCGAGGGCACGTCGGTGACCACCAAGTACGGCATCGTCAAGACCGACCACATGCTGTTCATCGCATCGGGCGCATTCCACCTGGCCAAGCCCAGCGACCTGATTCCCGAGTTGCAGGGCCGTTTCCCGATCCGGGTCGAATTGCAGTCGCTGTCGGTGCAGGACTTCGAGGCGATCCTGGTGCAGACCCATGCATCGCTGGTGCGGCAGTACCAGGCGCTGATGGCGACCGAGGGCGTTACGGTGGAGTTCACGCGCGAGGGCATCACCCGCCTGGCCCACATCGCCTACGACGTCAACGAACGCACCGAGAACATCGGCGCCCGCCGCCTGGCCACGGTCATGGAACGCCTGCTGGACGACGCGAGCTTCGATGCGGCCAGCCTGCAGGGCCAGACCATCACCGTGGACGCCGCCTATGTGGACGTCCGCCTGGGCGAGCTGAGCCGCGACGAGGACCTGTCGCGGTTCATCCTCTGAGCCCTCCGACGCTTACTCCTGCTCGATCTTCGCCGCCTTGACGACCTTGCCCCACTTGGCGAGGTCGGACTTGATCAGCGCGGCGTATTCCTGCGGCGTGCCGCCCTGCACCTCGATGCCAGCGGCCTCGAGCTTGGCGCGTACCTCCGGCATCTTCAGCACCTTGTTGATGTCGGCGTTGAGCTTGTCGATGATCGGCTTCGGGGTGCCGGCCGGCGCCAGGATGCCGCCGTTGGTGTTGGCGTCGTAGCCCTTCAGGCCCTGCTCGTCGGCGGTCGGCACGTCAGGCAGCGCCTGGGTGCGTTTTTTGGTGGATACGGCGATGGCGCGCACGTTGCCGCCCTTCACCTGAGCCTGGATCGCACTCACCGTGTCGATGTAGAGGGCAGTGCGGCCTGCCATCAGGTCGGGTTGTGCGGCCGACGATCCCTTGTAGGGCACCAGCAGCATGTCGGTGCTGCTGGCCAGCCGGAACATCTCGGCGGCCATTTCCTGCGCACTGCCGCGGCCCGACGTGGCGACCTTGGCGCTGTCCGGATTGGCTTTCAGCCAGGCGATGAACTCGGGCAGGGTCTTCGCCGGAATCTGCGGATAGATGGCGAACACCAGCGGCACCTCGTGGGTGTAGACGATGGGCTCGAAGCTCTTCTCCGGATCCCAGCCCAGGTTCTTGAACAGGAACTTGTTGATGTTGTGGCTGCCGCCCACGATGCCGATGGTGTAGCCGTCAGCCGGAGCCTTGGCCAGCATGTCGGTGCCGAGGTTGTTGGAAGCGCCGGGTTTGTTGTCGACCACCACCGCCTGGCCCAGCATGGGCCCGAGCTTGTCGGCCACCACCCGCGCGATGATGTCGATGGCGCCGCCTGGCGGAGCCGGCACGATGAAACGGATGGGGTGCGTCGGGTAGTTCGCCTGCGCCGATGCGCCGAAAGGCAGCACCGCCAGGGTGGCCGAAAGGGCCAGGGTCTTGATCAGGGTCGAGCGTTTCAGCGGTTTCATGTCTTCGTCTCCTTTTATTGATGTCTTCTGCGTGCCGGGCCGGCGTCAGCCGCGCCCGACGAAGGGCATGGCGCTGGCCATGACGGTCATGTTCAGGATGTTGGCGTCCAGCGGCATCGCGGCGATGTGGCGCACCGCGTTGGCGACATGGTTCGCATCCATCATGGGTTCGGGCGCGACCGTGCCGTTGGCCTGCATCACGCCGCGGGTCATGCGCTCGGACAGCTCGGTCAGGGCATTGCCGATGTCGATCTGGCTGACCACGATGTTGAAGGCCCGGCCGTCCAGCGCCAGTGCCTTGGTGATGCCGGTCACCGCATGTTTGCTGGCCGTGTAGGGCGCTGTGAACGGTCGCGGCGTGTGCGCCGAAATGGAGCCGTTGTTGATGATGCGGCCGCCCTGCGGCGACTGCCGGCGCATCAGCCCGAAGGCGGCGCGGGCACAAAGGAACACACCCGTCACATTGGTGTTGAGCGCGTTGAACCACTTCTCCAGCGGCAGTTCGTCGATGGGCACGGCCGGTGCGTTGACCCCCGCGTTGTTGAACAGCACGTCCAGCCGACCGTAGCGCTGTTCGATGGTGTCGAACAGTGCCTGCACGCTGGCGGGCTCGGTCACGTCGGTGGGTACGGCCAGCGCGGTCTGCCCGCGTGACGCGGCCTCGTCGACCAGCTTCTGCAGCGGCTCGGCACGGCGGCCCGCCAGAACGACGGTCCAGCCGTCCGACAGCAGGCCGATGGCGGCGGCGCGGCCGATGCCGCTGCCGGCACCGGTGACGAGGGCGATTTTTTGTGTGTTCGTCTGGTTCAAGGCTTTTTTCCTCCGGATGTGTCTTTAAGTTCGTCGGTATGCGGTCCGACGGTCATGGAAAACTCGCCAAGGCCGTCGATCCCGGCACGCACCACGTCGCCAGGCTGCAAGGCCCCGACCCCGACCGGCGTGCCGGTGAAGACCAGGTCGCCCGGTCGCAGCGTCACCGAGCGGGACAACATGGCGATGAGCTCGGGCACCGTCCACAGCAGGTCGGCCAAATCGGCGCGTTGCCGGTCATCGCCGTTCACGCTGAGCCAGATGGCGCCGCTTCGCGGGTGGCCGCAGGTGGCGACCGGCACCAGCGGGGCGCAAGGTGCAGAGCGGTCGAAAGCCTTGGCGGGCTCCCAGGGGCCTCCTGCCTTCTTGGCCTGTTGCTGGAGGTCGCGCCGGGTGAGGTCCAGGCCTGCGGCATACGCCCAGACGTGCCCGGCCTCTACCTCGGCAGGATCCAGGTCGCGCCCGCCCCGGCCGATGGCCACCACCAGTTCGATCTCGTGGCAGAACTCGAACGTCTGCGGCGGATAGGGCAGGGTGCCGGTCGCCGGCACCACGGCATCGGCCGGTTTCATGAACCAGGCCGGCATCTCGGCGGGCCGGGTTTCCGCGGCGGCCCAGGGGTAGTTGCGCCCGATGCAGTACACCCGGCCGACCGGGAAAAGATCGGTGCTGCCGACCACGGCCAGCCCGGTGGGCGCCTCGGGCGCGAAGACGAATCCGGTCATGTCGTCAGGCTCATCTCGGGGCGTTGGCCGGCCAGCGCCTGGGCCACGCTGGCGAGCACCATGCGGCCCATCGCCTCGCGGGTCTCCCAGGTGGCGCTGGCGCGGTGGGCCTGCAGAGTCGCCAGTTCGGACTGACGCAGGGCCTGCGGCACCCGCGGTTCGTCGACGAACACATCCAGGCCGGCACCTGCGATGCGGCCGGCCGCCAGGGCGGCGGTCAGGTCGGCTTCGTTCACCAGCCGGCCGCGTGCCACATTGACGATGAACCCGCGTGGGCCCAGCGCGTCCAGCACGGCGGCATCGACGATGCCTTCGGCCTTGTCGGCGGCGGCGCACAGCACCAGCGCGTCGGACTGTCCGGCCAGGGCCTTCAGGTCGGGCTCGAAGGCATGCGGCAGGTCTTCCATGCGGCGCAGGTCGGTATAGGTGATCGGGCAGCCGAAGGCGGCGGCGCGGGTTGCCACCGCGCGGCCCACCCGGCCCATGCCGACGATGCCGATCCGCATGCCGCTGAAACGACGGCCGAGCGGGATGGCGCTGGGCTGCGGATGCAGTTCCCACTGGCCGTCCCGCACGAACCGGTCGACCGCACACAGGTTGCGGCAGGCGGCGATCAGCAGGCCGATGGCAAGGTCGGCGACGTCTTCGGTGAGCGCACCCAGCGTGGCGGTGACCGGCAAACCGCGGGCCTTGCAGTACGCAAGGTCGACCGCGTCGGTGCCGACTCCGTTGACCGCCACCACCTTCACGGCGGGCAACTGCTCCAGCATCGTCCGCGAAATTCCGGTATGGCCGCCGGTGATCACCGCACCGATGGCCGCACCGTGTTCACGCAACCATTCCTGCGGGTCGGCCAGTTCGAAGAACCTGTGCACCTCGTACAGGGCGGCGAGCTCGTCGTTCACGGCCGGGACGAGGATCGGGTTGAGTTGCAGGACCTGGGGTTTCATGGGCACTCGATGGCTGTCTTTTGAAGTGAAGCCATCCTAGTAACTACTTGACTAATCAAGCAACATTGACTGATAAAATCAATGCCTGGTGCTTTCCCTGATCTGAATGGTCCTGACGACATGGCTTCCTGGATATCGATGGACGAGGTGTGCAGCCTCCTGGGCGTGCGGCCGCAGACGGTCTACGCCTATGTCAGCCGCAAGAAGCTCGAGGTCATGGCCGACCCCGCCCACCCCCGCCGCAGCCTTTATCGCGCTGAAGACGCTGCGGCCCTGAACAAACGCAAGCGGGCCGGTCGCAAGTACGAAACGCTGGCGGCCAACACCCTGTTCGGTGCCGAGCCGAGCATCGTCACCGGGCTTTCGGCCTTTCACCGCGGCCATCTCTATTACCGCGGCCAGGACGCAGTCGTGCTGGCCCGTACGGCTACCCTGGAAGACGCCGCCTGCCTTTTGTGGGCAGGTGAGCGGCCGGCCGATTTCTCTTGCGCCGCCGTGGTGCCGGCCGCCGAATCGGCACGGGCCGCGGCGTTCACCACGCTGGCCGTGCGCGCCGCCAGCGGCCATTCGACGCGCGGGCGCCTGACCCGGGTGCTGCACCAGGAAGGGCAGGGCCTGGTCGGTCAACTGGCGAACGCGTTTGGAGCCCGGCCGGGCTCCGAGCCGCTGCACCTGCGCTTCGCCGCCGGCTGGGGCCAGGGCACCGAAGCGGCCGAACTGCTGCGGACCGCGATGGTCTTGCTGGTCGACCACGAATTGACCAGTTCAGCCTTTGCCGCCCGTGTCGCCGCATCGACCGGTGCCTCGCTGCCGGCCTGCCTGCTGGCAGGCCTCACCACGCTGTCCGGGCCGCTGCACGGCGATGCGTCGGGCCAGGTGCAGGCGTTGTTCAGCGACGTACAGCGGCTGGGGCAGGAAGCGGTGGCAAGGCATTACCTGTCGTCGGGCCTGCCGCTGCCGGGGTTCGGGCATCACCTCTATCCCGACGGCGACCCACGGGCCGGCGCCTTGCTGGCCCTGTTCCAGCCGCCGCAAGTCATTGCCGCGTTCATCCGCAGCGTGACCGAGTTGACCGGCCTGCCGCCGAACATCGACGTGGCCCTGGCCGCGCTGGCGGCGCACCTGAGCCTGCCGGACGACGCGGTCTTCGGAATGTTCGCCACGGCGCGCAGCGTCGGCTTGCTTGCGCACAGCCTGGAACAGCTCGACGTTGCGCAAGTGATTCGCCCACGCGGACGCTACGTCGGATTACCGCCAGCACAAACCTGAATCGTTCGGGTCGTTTCCGCGTCGCGCCTGCACCAGCTTGGGACTGTTACATGTGAGTCCAGGTCTCAACTTTCACTTTGACATGGGTGTGTAAGTGCTTCATCTAGAAGGTTTTTCCTATGGAAACACTTCTTTGAGTCTGTGCTAAGTCATTGATTTCATTGTGAAAGTTGCTCTTCCCCTCTCGTGTGAGCGATGCGTTTCCTGATACAGTGCAAAAAAGTGCAATTAAGTGGTGAAAAGTGGCCCGGCCAGGCAGTTCACCCGCACCACCAGCAAGTCGCATTTGCGCATCTCCCGGAGGTTTGACTGTCGTGTTCCAAGGGGCTTCATCGCTGAGTCTCGATGCCAAGGGTCGCTTGTCGGTCCCGACGCGTCACCGCGATGTCCTGGGCGCAACGGCTTCGGGGCAACTCACCATCACCAAGCACCCGCACGGCTGCCTGATGGTCTTCCCTCGTCCCGAATGGGAGAAGTTTCGCGAGCGCATCGCCCAGCTGCCGATGTCCGCCCAGTGGTGGAAGCGCATCTTCCTGGGCAACGCGATGGACGTCGAGATGGACGGAACCGGCCGTGTGCTGGTGTCGCCCGAGCTGCGCACGGCGGCCGGCATCAGCAAGGACTGCGTGCTGCTGGGCATGGGCAACCATTTCGAGCTCTGGGACAAGGCCAGCTACGAGGCCCAGGAGGCCGAGGCGATGAAGGGCGACATGCCCGACGCCTTCCAGGATTTCTCTTTCTAAGTCATGACCACTCCCGCAGCTCACACGACCGTCATGCTTCACGAGGCGGTCGACGCCCTGGTGCAAGACCCGGACGGCACCTATGTCGACGCCACCTTCGGTCGCGGTGGTCACAGCCGCCTGATCCTTTCGCGCCTGTCGCCCGCCGGCCGGCTCATCGCCTTCGACAAGGACCCTGAAGCCATAGCGGCGGCCGAAGCCATCGACGACAGCCGGTTTTCCATCCGGCACCAGGGCTTCGCAAACCTGGGGGAGCTGCCTCCGGGCAGCGCGGCCGGGGTCCTGATGGATCTCGGTGTCAGCTCCCCCCAAATCGACAGCCCCGCACGGGGTTTTTCTTTTCGTTTCGACGGCCCGCTCGACATGCGCATGGACACCACGCGCGGCGAAAGCGTGGCCGAGTGGCTGGCTGTGGCCGATGTTCAGCAGATCGCGGAGGTGATACGTGACTACGGAGAAGAACGGTTTGCTGGCCCCATTGCGAAGGCGATTGTTGCTCGCCGGGAAGAAAGAGGCCCGCTTTCGACCACCACCGATCTGGCCGACCTCGTGGCTGGCCAGGTCAAGACCCGCGAGTACGGTCAAAACCCCGCAACGCGCACATTTCAGGCTTTTCGGATTTTCATCAACGCCGAGCTTGAAGAGCTGCAACAGGCACTGGACGCCAGCCTGACGGTGCTGAAGACCGGCGGCCGGCTGTCGGTCATCAGTTTCCATTCGCTCGAGGACCGCATCGTCAAGACCTTCATTGCCCAGCAATCGAAGGAGGTCTACGACCGGCGCGCTCCGTTCGCGCCGCCGGCCCCCATGCGCCTGAAGGCGCTGGGCCGCGCCAAGCCGAGCGAGGCCGAGGTTTCTGCCAATCCGCGTTCGCGCAGCGCGATGCTGCGGGTGGCAGAACGCACGGAGGTTTCCGCATGACACGGCTGTCCATCGTGCTGCTGCTGGCCGTCCTGGCCAGCGCCCTGTACCTGGTACACGTGCAGTACGAGTCGCGCCAGCTTTTCACCGAGATGGAGCGTGCCACCGCCGAGGCGCATCGCCTGGACGTGGAGCGCGATCGTCTCCAGGTTGAAAAACGCGGCCAGGCCACGCCGCTGCGAGTTGAAAAGCTGGCCCGCGACAAGCTCCAGATGCGCAACACCACGCCGGCGATCACGCAATACGTGCCGTATTCCGGCGCGACCGTCGCCGCAGCACCCAGGGCGGCCCAGCAATGAGCCGGGGCAGCCGCAGTGTCCAGTACGCTTCGAGCCCCTTGCTGGCCAGCAAGACTCCGGTCTGGCGCAGCAAGTTCATCGTCGCCTGCATCGCCCTGGGTTTCGTCGGCCTGGCGGCGCGGGCTTCGTATGTGCAGGTCATCAACAACGCCTTCTTCCAGCGCCAGGGCGAGGTTCGTTTCGCCCGCAACATCGAACTGCCGGCCAACCGCGGCCGCATCCTCGACCGCAACGGCCTGCTGCTGGCGTCCAGCGTGATCGCGCCCAGCATCTGGGCCATCCCGGAAGACGTCGACAAGGAAGACCCGGCCGTGGCCGCCAAGCTGAAGCAGCTGGCCAAGCTCCTGAACATGCCGCTTGCCGCGCTGAACAAGAAGCTGGCGGACGAAGACAAGACCTTCGTCTGGGTCCAGCGCCAGGTCGACGAACCCGTCGCCAAGCAGATCGCCGCGCTGGACATCAAGGGCATCTACCAGCGCAAGGAATACAAACGCCAGTACCCCGAGGGCGAGGCCGCGGCGCACATCGTCGGTTTTACCAACGTCGAGGACAAGGGCCAGGAAGGCATCGAACTCGCCTTCAACCAGGAACTGGGCGGCAAGCTCGGTACCCGCCGTGTCATCAAGGACCGCCTGGGCCGTGCGGTCGAAAGCGTTGGCGATGTCGTGCCGCCACTGGACGGCAAGGACATCCAGCTGTCGATCGACAGCAAGGTGCAGTTCTTCGCCTATCAGAAGCTGCGTGACGCGGTGCTTTTCCACAAGGCCAAGGCTGGCAGCGTGGTGGTGCTGGACTCCATCACCGGCGAAATCCTGGCACTGGCCAACTATCCCAGCTACGACCCGGCCAACCGCCAGCACCTGTCCGGCGAACAGCTGCGCAACCGTGCACTCACCGATACCTTCGAGCCCGGCTCGACCATGAAACCCATCACCGTGGCAGCCGCGCTGGAGCTGGGCCGCATCACGCCGCAAACCATCATCGACACCTCGCCGGGCCGCATCAACGTGACCGGCTCGACCATTACCGACACCCACAACTACGGCGTGCAGACGGTCGAGGGCGTGATCCAGAAGTCGAGCAACGTCGGCGCGACCAAGATCTCGCAGCGCATGTCGCCGCATGAGATGTGGGACGCCTTCAGCCAGGTGGGTTTCGGCCAGAAGCCGCAGCTGACCTTTCCCGGCGCCGTCACCGGACGGTTGCGCCCCTGGAAGACCTGGCGCCCGGTCGAGCAGGCCACCATGTCCTATGGCTACGGCCTGTCGGCTTCGCTGTTCCAGATGGCGCACGCCTACACCGTGTTCGCCCACGACGGCCACCTGATTCCGGCCACCATCCTGAAAAGTGACCAGCCGGCGGTCGGCACGCAGGTGTTTTCTCCCAAGAACGCCGCCGCAGTGCGCCGCATGCTTCAGATGGCCGCGGGCCCCGGCGGAACCGGCCCGCGTGCGCAGACCATGGGTTATTCGGTCGGCGGCAAGTCGGGCACCGCCCACAAGCAGGAAGGCCGCGGTTATGCGGCCCATAAATACAGGGCCTGGTTCAACGGCATCGCCCCCATCGAAAACCCGCGCATCATCGTCGCGGTGATGGTCGACGAGCCCAGCAACGGCACCTATTTCGGCGGCACCGTGGCCGCGCCCGTGTTCAGTGAAGTGGTGGCCCAGACGCTGCGCATCATGGGCGTTCAGCCCGACCTGAGCGTGCGTCCGCAGGTGGTGTCCAAGGAAGTCGAGGAATCCTTCTGATGGTCGCGACCGAACTCCTCGTGCTGAAAGACGCAACCGAAGCCGTGGCCTGGCTGCGCGCCAGGGTCACCGGCACGCTGCGTATCGACAGCCGCCAGATCGAGCCGGGAGATGGCTTCATCGCCTGGCCGGGCGCGGCGGTCGATGGCCGCGCGTTCGTGGCCGACGCCTTCGCGCGCGGCGCCTCGGCATGCCTGGTCGAGATGCAGGGCGTCGATGCCTTCGCGTTCGCCGACGGTTCCGCGGTTGCCGCATGTCCGCAACTCAAGGCCGCCACCGGCCACATCGCCGCCGACTGGTTCGGCCAGCCTTCCCGGCAGCTCGACGTGCTGGCAGTCACCGGTACCAACGGCAAGACCACCACCGCCTGGTGGCTTGCGCAGGCGCTGGCCGCCACCGGGCGCGGCTGCGGCCTGGTCGGCACGCTGGGCACCGGCGTGCCGCCGAACGTGGTTTCGAACGGCCTGACCACACCTGACCCGGTGCTGCTGCAGCGGGTATTCCGCCAGTTCGCCGACGACGGCCTGGCCGCCTGCGCCATCGAGGCGTCCTCGATCGGTATCGCCGAGCGCCGCCTCGACGGCACACGCATCCGTGTCGGCCTGTTCACCAATTTCACGCTGGACCACCTGGACTACCACGGCGGCATGGAAGCCTACTGGGCTGCCAAGGCCGAACTGTTCTCCTGGTCGGGCATGGAGTCGGCGGTGGTCAACATCGACGACGCGCACGGCGCCGCGCTGGCCGACCAGCTGTCGGCCGGCCCGCTCGACGTGTGGACCTATTCCGCTGACGGCGCCATGGCCGCCCGCCTGCGGGCCGAAGACATCGGCCATGCCGATGCCGGGGGCCTGCGATTCACCCTGGTCGAAGGCGGCGAGCGCCACACCCTGTCGACCCGCGCCGTCGGCCACTACAACATCGCCAACCTGCTTGCCGTCATCGGGGGCCTGCGGGCCTCGGGACTGCGGCTGGCCCAGGCGGTCGTTGCCTGCGCCGACCTGGTGCCGGTGCCCGGTCGAATGGAAAACATCGCGCGTGCCAGCCAGCCGCTGGTGGCGGTCGACTATGCCCACACCCCCGACGCGCTGGACAAGGCGCTCACCGCGCTGCGCCCGCTGGCCACGGCGCGTGGAGGCCGGCTGGTCTGTGTCTTCGGCTGCGGTGGCGACCGCGACCCGGTCAAGCGCCCGGTAATGGCGGCGGTGGCCGGGCAGGGTGCCGACATCGTCTGGATCACCAGCGACAACCCGCGCAGCGAAGATCCGGCGGCCATCGTGGCGCAGGTGGCAGCCGGACTGCCTGCCGGTCATTCGCACCATATTGAAATCGACCGTGCCCGCGCCATTGCCGGCGCGGTGGCGCAGGCCGACGTCCGCGACGTCGTCCTGGTCGCCGGCAAGGGCCACGAAACCTACCAGGAGACGGCCGGACGCCGCACTCCCTTCTCCGACCGCGAACAGGTCGAGGCCGCGCTGGACCAGCGTGCCGCTTCCCTGTCGCAAGCGCCGGCCAACCTCTTTCGAGCCCCATGAATTCCGCACCGCACATGATGACCCTGCAGCAGGCCTTTGCCTGGACCGGCGGCACCCGCCTGGTCGGCAACGGCGAACTGCCGATCGCCCGCATCCACACCGATACCCGCAGCCTGCAGCCGGGCGACCTGTTCGTCGCCCTGCGCGGCGAGCGTTACGACGCCAACGATTTCCTGGCCGATGCCCGCAGCAGCGGTGCCGTGGCGGCCATCGCCCACGGCGGCCTCGAAGCCGCCGGCCTGCAAGGTATCGAAGTGGCCGACAGCCGCGCCGCGCTGGCTGCGCTGGCCGCCGGCTGGCGTCACCGGTTCACGCTGCCGCTGGTGGCCGTGACCGGCAGCAACGGCAAGACGACGGTCACCCAGATGGTGGCCAGCATCCTGCGTGCGGCATACGGAGACGCCGCCTTCGCCACGCAAGGCAACTTCAACAACGACATCGGCGTGCCGCTGACCCTGCTGCGCCTGCGCGGCAGCCACCGGGCCGGCGTGGTCGAGCTGGGCATGAACCATCCGGGCGAAATCACCGTGCTGGCGCACATCGCACAACCGACGGTGGCGCTGGTCAATAACGCCCAGCGCGAACACCAGGAATTCATGCACACGGTCGATGCCGTGGCCCATGAAAACGGCAGCGTCATCTCCGCCCTGCCGGCCGACGGCTGTGCCGTGTTTCCCGCCGGCGATGCCTTTACCGTGCTGTGGCGGTCGCTGGCCGGACAGCGCAAATGCCTGACCTTCGCCGAGACGGAAGCCGACGGCGCCGACCTGTGGCTGCGTTCGGCCGAATGGCAGGGCGATGCCTGGGCCGTGGTGGCCGCCACGCCCGCCGGCGACATTGGCTTCAGGCTGGCCGTGGCCGGCCGCCACAACCTGTTGAACGCGCTGGCCGCGTCGGCCTGCGCGCTGGCAGCCGGTGTCGACGCGGCAGCCATCGCCGCCGGCCTGGCGGCGTTCGCTCCGGTGAAGGGCCGGTCGCGCGCGGTGCAGCTGCGCATCGCCGGCCGCCCGGTCACGCTGATCGACGACAGCTACAACGCCAACCCTGATTCGGTGCGTGCCGCAATCGACGTGCTGGCCTCGCTGCCCGGTCCGCGCCTGCTGGTGCTGGGCGACATGGGCGAAGTGGGCGACCAGGGCCCGGCGTTCCATGCCGAAGCCGGCGCCCATGCCCGCGACCGCGGCATCGAGAACGTCTTCACCCTGGGTGCGTTGTGCGCCTCGGTCGGCGGCGATGCGGTGCATTTCGACCATTACGCAGCGCTCGAAGCCGCGCTTCTGCAGGCGCTGCCGCAAGCAGGCAGCGTACTGGTGAAGGGTTCACGATTCATGCAGATGGAACGTGCCGTGCTGGCAGTCGAGGCGATGGCCGCGCGCGAAACCGCCGAGGTGCGCGCATGCTGATCAGTCTCGCCCAATGGCTGCAGACGCTGTCGCCCGAGTTCGGCACCCTGCGGGTGTTCCAGTACCTGACCTTCCGTGCGGTGATGGCCGCCATGACGGCGCTGCTCATCGCCCTGGCCGCCGGTCCGTTCGTCATCCGCCGCCTGACATCGCTCAAGATCGGCCAGCCGGTGCGCGGCTACGGCATGCAGACCCATCTGGTCAAAAGCGGAACGCCCACCATGGGTGGCGTGCTCATCCTGTTTTCCATCGCCATGTCGACCCTGCTGTGGGCCGACCTGTCCAACCGTTTCGTCTGGATCGTGCTGCTGGTGACCGGCGGTTTCGGTGCCATCGGCTGGGCCGACGACTGGCGCAAGGTGGTCCACAAGGACCCCGAAGGCATGCGGTCGCGCGAGAAGTACCTGTGGCAGTCGCTGATCGGCCTGCTGGCCGCGCTGTACCTGGTGTTCAGCATTTCGGAGTCGTCCAACTGGAAGGTGCTGCAGCTGGTCGGCACCTGGATCAGTTCGGGCTTCGACGTCGACCTGCCACCCAAGGCCGGCCTGATGGTGCCGTTCTTCAAGGCGGTCAGCTACCCGCTGGGCGTGATCGGTTTCGTGATCCTGACCTACCTGGTCATCGTCGGTTCCAGCAACGCGGTCAACATGACCGACGGCCTGGACGGACTGGCCATCATGCCGGTGGTGATGGTGGCCGCGGCGCTGGGCATCTTCGCCTACATCAGCGGCAGCGCCACCTTCTCGCGCTACCTGCTGTTCCCGCACATTCCGGGTTCGGGTGAACTGCTGGTGTTCTGCGCGGCCATCGCCGGCGCGGGCCTGGCATTTCTCTGGTTCAACGCCCATCCGGCGCAGGTCTTCATGGGCGACGTCGGCGCGCTGGCGCTGGGCGCCGCACTGGGTACGGTGGCGGTGATCGTGCGGCAGGAAATCGTGCTGGCCATCATGGGCGGCGTGTTCGTCGCCGAGGCGCTGTCGGTGATGCTGCAGGTGGTCTGGTTCAAGATCACCAAGAAACGTTTCGGCACCGGCCGCCGGCTGTTCCTGATGGCCCCGCTGCACCACCATTTCGAGAAAAAGGGCTGGAAGGAAACGCAGGTCGTGGTCCGTTTCTGGATCGTGACGATGTTGCTGTGCCTGATCGGCCTCTCGACCCTGAAGCTGCGCTGACATGAAGCATCTTCAAGATCTCCCCGTCCTGATCCTGGGCCTCGGCGCCTCGGGTCTGGCCATGGCGCGCTGGTGCGCCCGGCATGGCGCGCGGGTGACGGTGGCCGATACCCGCGATGCACCGCCACAGCTCGAAGCGCTGCGGTCCGAACTGCCTGACGCGGGTTTTGTCGCAGGCCCGTTCGACGACACCCTGGTGCAGGGCGGCGTGGTTCGTGCGGTCTATGTTTCGCCCGGGCTGGCGCCGTCGCAGGCCGCCCCGGTGGTCGATGCGGCGCGGGCCATTGGCTTGGTGGTGGGCGGTGAACTCGACCTGTTCGCAGCCGCGCTGTTCGACATGCGCGGCCCCGACATCGAAGTGGTGCTGCCCCAGCGCGTCGACCCGTACGCGATGGACGACGAACCCGACGAAGACCCGCTGCCCGTCGAACCGGAAGATGACGATGAAGACCGTCCGGCCGACGCCGTGCCGCTGGACATCGCGCCACCCGAAGAGCCCACCGAAGCGCAATACCGCCCGGCCGTGCTGGCAGTCACCGGCACCAACGGCAAGACCACCGTCACCTCGCTGGCCGGCCAGCTGGTCGAGCGCGCCGGCAAGTCAGTGGCCGTGGCCGGCAACATCGGCCCGACGCTGCTCGACACACTCGCCGCCCACATCGACGCCGGCACGCTGCCGCAGGTCTGGGTGCTCGAACTTTCCAGCTTCCAGCTCGACGCGGTGAAGGGTTTCGAGCCCACCGCCGCAACCGTGCTGAACATCAGCCAGGACCACCTGGACTGGCACGGCGGCATGTTGCAGTACGTCGGCGCCAAGGCCCGCATCTTTGGCGAAAACGGCCTGATGGTGCTGAACCGCGAAGACGCCGCGGTAATGCAGATGTTGCCGCCGCCGGTCAAGGTCAAGCTGCAGAAACCCCGGCAGCGCGCCCATGTCACCTTCGGCGGCGACATGCCGCAGCGCCCCGGTGATTTCGGCATCGAGGTCGTCAACGGCATGGCCTGGCTGGTGCGTGCCACCGAGGCCGACGAGACCCGCCGCAAACGCAACGAAGCCGCAGACGACCTGCACGTCCAGCGGCTGATGCCGGCCGATGCGCTGCGTATCCGTGGCCGCCACAACGCCGTCAATGCGCTGGCCGCGCTGGCACTGGCGCAGGCTGCCGGCTGCGCGCTGGCACCCATGCTGTACGGGCTGCGCGAATACCGCGGCGAGCCGCACCGCGTCGAATCGGTCGCCATCTTCGAAGGCGTCGAATTCTTCGACGACAGCAAGGGCACCAACGTCGGCGCCACCGTGGCCGCGCTGGCCGGCCTGGGTGCCGACCGCCGCATCGTGGTGATCCTCGGCGGCGTCGGCAAGGACCAGGACTTCGGTCCTCTGGCCGCGCCTGTCGCCCGATACGCCCGTGCGGTGGTGCTGATCGGCCGCGACGGCCCGCTCATCGGCGAAGCACTGGCCGAAACCGGCGTGGCGATCCACTCCGCCCAGACCATGCAGGACGCCGTTGCCACCGCCAGCCGACTGGCGCATGCCGGCGATGCGGTGCTGCTGTCGCCCGCCTGCGCCAGTTTCGACATGTTCCGGGGTTACGACCACCGGGCCGAGGTGTTCTGCGAGGCGGTGGCCGAACTGGCCGACCGGCAACCGGACGATTCGCAGGCCCTGCACGAAGGAACCGCCGAATGAGCGCGACTCCCGAAACCACCGGTCTTCGCGGCCGTGTCGGCGGCTGGTTCAGCGGCCTCTTCCATGCGGCCAGCGAGGCCTTGCCGGTGCGTATCGGCTCGCAGGAATACGCCCGCACCCAGACCGCCCCGGCCCGCCTGATGGGTTTCGACCAGGCGCTGCTCTGGGTCACGGTGGCGCTGCTGGCCTGGGGCCTGGTGATGGTGTATTCGGCTTCCATCGCCATGCCGGACAACCCGCGTTTCGGCCGCCTCGGCTACAGCCAGACCTACTTCCTGACCCGCCACGTCATCGGCCTGGTGCTGGGGTTCGTCGCCGCGCTGCTGGCCTTCCAGATCCCGATCCGCACCTGGGAACGGATGGCGCCCTACCTCTTCATCTTCTCGCTGCTGCTGCTGCTGGCGGTGCTGGTTCCGCACGTGGGCCGCAGCGTGAACGGCGCCCGCCGCTGGATTCCCCTGGGCGTGATGAACTTCCAGCCGTCCGAGCTGGCCAAGCTGTCGGTGGTGATCTATGCCGCCGACTACATGGTCCGCAAGATGGACGTGAAGGAGCGGTTCTTCCGTGCCGTGCTGCCGATGGGCGCGGCGGTGGCAGTGGTCGGCGTGCTGCTGCTGGCCGAGCCCGACATGGGCGCCTTCATGGTGATCGCCATCATCGCCATGGGCATCCTGTTCCTGGGCGGCGTCAATGCCCGCATGTTCTTCCTGATCGCCGCGGTGCTGGTGTTCGCCTTCAGCATGATGGTGATGATGAGCGAGTGGCGCCGCGAGCGGATCTTCGCCTACCTCAACCCATGGGACGAGAAGCTCACCCTGGGCAAGGGCTACCAGCTGTCGCATTCGCTGATCGCCATCGGGCGGGGCGAGGTGTTCGGTGTCGGCCTGGGCGGCAGCGTCGAAAAACTGCACTGGCTGCCGGAGGCGCACACCGACTTCCTGATGGCCGTCATCGGCGAGGAGTTCGGCATGGTCGGCGTGCTGATCGCCATCGGCCTGTTCCTGTGGCTGACCCGCCGCATCATGCACATCGGCCGCCAGGCCATCGCGCTCGACCGGGTGTTCGCCGGGCTGGTGGCGCAGGGCATCGGCATCTGGGTGGGTTTCCAGTCCTTCATCAACATGGGTGTGAACCTGGGCGCGCTGCCGACCAAGGGGCTGACGCTGCCCTTCATGAGTTACGGCGGCTCGGCGATTTTGATGAACCTGGTGGCGGTGGCCATCGTGCTCCGGATCGACTACGAGAACCGGGTCCTGATGAGAGGGGGCCGCATCTGATGGGCAAGACCGCACTCGTCATGGCCGGTGGCACCGGCGGCCACATCTTCCCGGGCATCGCCGTGGCCGAAGCGCTGCGCGAACGCGGCTGGACGGTGCATTGGGTCGGCGCGCCGGACAGCATGGAGCAACGGCTGGTTCCGCCGCGCGGTTTCGCCTTCGAGACCGTCGATTTCAGCGGCGTGCGCGGCAAGGGTTTCATGACCCTGCTGCTGCTGCCCGTCCGCCTGCTGCGCGCCTTCGGCCAGAGCCTGGCGATGGTGCGCCGGGTCAAGCCCGACGTGGCGGTGAGCCTGGGCGGCTATATCGCCTTCCCGGCCGGCCTGATGACGGTGCTGAGCTGGCGGCCGGTGATCCTGCACGAGCAGAACTCGGTGCCCGGCCTGGTCAACCGTGTCCTGGCGCTGGTCGCCGACCGTGCCTTCACCGCCTTTCCCAACGTGCTGAAGACCGGCGAATGGGTCGGCAACCCGCTGCGCGCCGAGTTCCTGGAAGTGCCCGCACCGGCCGAACGGTTTGCCGGCCGCAGCGGCCCGCTGCGCCTGCTGGTGGTGGGTGGCAGCCTGGGTGCCAAGGCGCTGAACGAGATCGTGCCGGCCGCGCTGGCGCTGATTCCTGCAGCCGAGCGTCCGGTCGTGCTGCACCAGAGCGGCGAAAAACAGATCGCCGAACTCGAGGCCAACTACGCCGCTGCCGGCGTGGATGCCGAACTGACTCCGTTCATCCAGGACACGGCCAGCGCCTTCGCCGATGCCGACGTGATCGTCGCCCGCGCCGGTGCCAGCACCGTGACCGAGATTGCCGCCGTCGGTGCCGCTGCCGTCTTCGTGCCTTTCCCGTTCGCGGTGGACGACCACCAGACCACCAACGCCGGTTTCCTGGTCGAAGCCGGAGCTGCCTGGCTGGTCCAGCAGAAGGCGATGACCGCGCAATCGCTGGCCGACCTGCTGCGCTCCATGACCCGCGCCGACCTGCTGGCCCGCGCCGAAAAGGCCCGCACGGTCGCCAAGCTGGATGCCGTGGGCGCGATGGTGGCCGCCTGTGAAGAGGTGGCCCGATGAAACCGATTTTCCGCACACAACAACAATGAAACACGCCATCCGTCACATTCATTTCGTTGGCCTCGGTGGCTCCGGCATGAGCGGCATCGCCGAGGTGCTTTTCAACCTCGGCTACACCATCTCCGGCTCCGACCTGTCCGACAGCGCCACGCTGCGCCGCCTGGGCGGGCTGGGCATCGCCACCCACATCGGCCATGCGGCCAGCAACATCGACGGTGCCGACGCGGTGGTCACCAGCACGGCCGTGCAGCAGACCAACCCGGAAGTGGTGGCCGCCCGGGCCAAACGCATTCCGGTGGTGCCGCGCGCCATGATGCTGGCCGAGCTGATGCGCCTCAAGCAGGGCATCGCGATCGCCGGCACCCACGGCAAGACGACCACCACCAGCCTGGTGACGAGCGTGCTGGCCGAAGCCGGCCTGGACCCGACATTCGTCATCGGAGGCCGTCTGAACAGCGCTGGCGCCAACGCCAAGCTGGGTACCGGCGACCACATCGTGGTCGAGGCCGACGAGTCGGACGCATCGTTCCTGAACCTGCTGCCCGTGATGGCGGTCGTCACGAATATCGACGCCGACCACATGGAAACCTACGGTCATGACTTCAACCGGCTGAAGGGCGCGTTCGTCGACTTCCTGCACCGCATGCCGTTCTATGGCGTGGCCATCCTGTGCGTGGACGATGCGGCCATCCGCGAGATCCTGCCGCAGGTCAACTGCCCGGTGACCAGCTATGGTTTCTCGGAAGACGCGCAGGTGCGCGCGGTCGATGTGCGGGCCGATGGCGGCCAGATGCATTTCACGGTTCAGCGCCGCAACGGCGTCACCCTGCCCGACCTGGAAATCACGCTCAACCTGGCCGGTCGCCACAACGTGCTGAACGCGCTGTCGGCCGTCGCCGTGGCGGTCGAGCTGGGCATCGCCGATGAAGCGGTGCAGAGCGCATTGGCGGGTTTTCGCGGCGTCGGCCGGCGTTTCCAGCGTTACGGTGAACTGCGCTCCGCCGACGGTGGACGCTTCACCCTGATCGACGATTACGGCCACCATCCGGTCGAGATGGCGGCCACGCTGTCGGCCGCTCGCGGCGCTTTCCCGGGCCGCCGCATCGTGCTGGCCTTCCAGCCGCACCGCTACAGCCGCACCCGCGACTGCTTCGAGGACTTCGTCAAGGTGATCGGCGACAACGCCAACACCGTGCTGCTGTCCGAGGTGTATGCCGCCGGCGAGGCACCCATCGTGGCGGCCGACGGTCGTGCACTGGTGCGTGCGCTGCGGGTGGCCGGCAAGGTCGAACCGGTCTTCGTCGGCGACATCCTCGACATGCCCACGGCCATCGCCGGCCAGGCGCGCGACGGCGACGTCGTCATCTGCATGGGTGCCGGCTCCATCGGCGCGGTGCCCGCCAAGGTCGCCGAAATGCTGGGTGCCGCCGGCAGCCTGACGGCCGGAGCCGCACTGTGAACCCGTACGACATCACTTCCCGACTGCCCACGCTGCCGCCGGCCGCTTCGTTCGGCAAGGTGGCCGTGCTGATGGGCGGTTTTTCCGCCGAGCGCGAGATCTCCTTCATGTCGGGCACCGGCGTGCTGGCCGCATTGCGCGGTGCGGGTGTCGATGCCTATGCCTTCGACCCCGCCGCCCGCGACCTGTCCGAACTGCGCACCGAAAAATTCGACCGCTGCTTCATCGCGCTGCACGGTCGTTTCGGCGAAGACGGCACCGTGCAGGGCGCGCTCGAGCTGATGGGCATTCCCTACACCGGTCCCGGCGTCATGGCTTCGGCCATCTCGATGGACAAGGTGACCAGCAAACGCGTTTTCCTGGCCGACGGCCTTCCGACCCCGCGTTATGTGCGCCTGGCCCCCGATCAGCAGACGCCGGAGCAGATCGCCGCCGTGCCCGGGCTGCTGGGCCTGCCGCTGATCGTCAAGCCGCCGCGCGAGGGCTCCTCCATCGGAGTCACCAAGGTGACCGATGCAGCCCAGATGGCGGCCGCCGCCGCGCTTTCCGTGCGTTACGACCCCGACCTGCTGTGCGAGGAATTCGTCACCGGTGAAGAAATCACCGTGCCGGTGCTGGGCAGCGGAGCCGACACCGTCGTGTTGCCGGTCATCCGCATCAAGGCACCCGAAGGCGCCTACGACTACCAGAACAAGTACTTCACCGACGATGTGCAGTACCAGTGCCCGAGCGGCCTGCCCGAAGCCGAGGAACGCGAGATCCAGCGCATCGTGCTGGCCGCCTACCGCACGCTGGGCTGCCGTGGCTGGAGCCGCGCCGACCTGATGATCCGCGCCAGCGACCGCAAGCCCTTCCTGCTCGAGATGAACACCTCGCCGGGCATGACCTCGCATTCGCTCGTGCCCATGTCGGCCCGCTGTGCCGGCATTCCGTACGACGAACTCTGCCTGCGCATCCTGGCGACCGCAGCGCTCGACTATTCCGCGGGCCAGCGCGCGATTTCGCAGAAGACGGAGCCTTCCGCGTGACCGACGCAACGCCCGCACCATTCGACGTCCGCCTGATGAACGCGACCGCAGCGGTCCTGTTCGCCGGCTGCGCCGCGATGCTGCTGGCGGCGGCCGGCCTGTGGGCGCTGCGCAACCCGGCCTTTGCGCTGGGCGGCATCGTCATCGAGGGCAAGCTGACCCACAACAACGCCGTCACGCTGCGGGCCAACGTGGCGAACAAGCTCGACGGCAGCTTCTTCACCGTCGACCTGCGGGCAGCCCGGGCCGCTTTCGAGTCGGTGCCCTGGATCCGCCATGCCGACGTGCGGCGCGAGTTCCCCAACCGGTTGCTGGTGACACTGGAAGAACACCAGCCGGTGGCGTACTGGGGACCCGAATCCGGCTCGGCGATGGTCAATACCTATGGCGAGGTGTTCGAGGCCAACGTGGCAGACGTCGAGGACGAAGACCTGCCGCGCCTGTCGGGCCCCGACGGCCACGCGCCCGAGGTGCTGGCGATGCAGCGCGCGCTGCAGCCGCTGTTCACCCCTCTCAACATGCAGCTGACCCAGCTCGCCATGTCGGGCCGCGGTGGCTGGCGGGCCACGCTGGACGACGGCCCGGTGGTCGAGCTGGGCGGTGGCAGCACCGCCGAACTGATGACGCGCACTGCGCAGTTCACCCGCACCCTGACGCAGGTCGCCGGCAAATACGGCCGCCGACCCGACGCACTGGTGTCGGCCGACCTGCGCCATGCCGACGGATACGCACTCAAGCTGAACGGCGTTACCACCATGACGGTGGAGCAGGCCGCGGCGATGGCGCGCAAGAACACAGTCAAGGCGGCCGATTGAGACCGCCCCGACAAAAAAGAAGGACCGAGGGAAAGACGTATGGCTAAAGAGTACAAGGACCTGGTGGTGGGCCTGGACATCGGTACCGCCAAGGTGATGGCGGTGGTGGCCGAGGTGATGCCCGACGGACAGCTGAAGCTGGCCGGCCTGGGTGTCGCACCGTCCAACGGCCTGAAGCGCGGCGTGGTGGTCAACATCGACGCCACCGTGCAGAGCATCCAGCAGGCCCTGAAAGAGGCCGAGCTGATGGCCGACTGCAAGATCACCCGTGTCTACACCGGCATTACCGGCAGCCATATCCGCGGCCTCAACTCCAGCGGCATGGTCGCGGTGAAGGACAAGGAAGTCACCCCGGCCGACGTCGCCCGCGTGGTCGAGACCGCCAAGGCCATCAACATCTCGACCGACCAGCGGCTGCTGCTGGTCGAGCCCCAGGAATTCGTGATCGACGGCCAGGACGTGCGCGAACCCATCGGCATGAGCGGCATCCGCCTCGAGGCCAAGGTGCACATCGTGACCGGCGCACAGAGCGCGGCCGAGAACATCATCAAGTGCGTGCGCCGCTGCGGCCTGGACGTCGAGCAGCTGATGCTCAACCCGCTGGCCAGCAGCCAGGCGGTGCTGACCGACGACGAGCGTGAACTGGGCGTGGCGGTGGTCGACATCGGCGCCGGCACGACCGACGTCGCCATCTTCACCAACGGCGCGATCCGCCACACCGCGGTGATCCCGATCGCCGGCGACCTGATCACCAGCGACATCGCCATGGCGCTGCGCACGCCGACCAAGGATGCAGAAGACATCAAGGTCGATTCAGGTTGTGCCAAACAACTGCTGGCCGACCCGGAAGCCCAGGTCGAAGTGCCGGGCCTGGGCGACCGCGGCCCGCGCATGCTGAGCCGCCAGGCGCTGGCCGGTGTCATCGAGCCGCGCGTCGAGGAAATCTTCTCGCTGGTGCAGCAGGTGATCCGCGAATCGGGCTACGAGGAAATGCTGTCGAGCGGCATCGTGCTGACCGGCGGCAGCGCCGTCATGCCCGGCATGGTCGAACTGGCCGAGGACATCTTCCTGAAGCCGGTGCGCCGAGGTGTTCCCAAGTACCGCAGCGCCCTGGCCGACATGGTCAGCCAGCCACGTGCCAGCACCGTCATGGGCCTCATGGAAGAAGCCCGCCTGGCCCGCATGCGGGGCTTCAAGGTCGCCCAGAAACATGGTTCCGTGAAGACCGCCTTCGGCCGTTTCAAGGATTTCATCGTGGGTAATTTTTGATGATCCCCAGTCTTGCCCACTTCGTGTGGCCGCCAACCCCCGTCCCGGGGGCAACGCTGGCGGTCTGGCAAAGCCAGTCCCGCGGCGTTCCCGAAGGGGCTTCGCTCCGCTTGCCGAATGGCGCGCCGGGTGAGGTTGCCTGACATGAAGAACGTTTACAGGCTCTGGCTGGCGCGGGGCAGCCCGCCCGGCCGACGACGATGGCGATGCCAGAACACCGCACCGCCAGCCGTCGCATCACCCCAGATTTCGTTCCCTATCGTCCCCCAGTTTTCAAGTCTTTCCGTACAAGTTTCAGGAGATCCGTCATGACCATCGAAATGATTGAAGTCGAAGAATTCCATCAAGGCACGCAGATCAAGGTGATCGGCGTCGGCGGTGGCGGCGGCAATGCCGTGGATCACATGATCGAACGCGCCGTGCAGGGCGTCGAGTTCGTCTGCGCCAACACCGACGCGCAGGCGCTGGGCCGCAGCCACGCACACCGCACCATCCAGCTGGGCCAGAGCGGCCTGGGCGCCGGCAGCAAGCCCGACAAGGGCCGTGAAGCAGCCGAAGCCGCGGTGGACGACATCCGTGCCGCCATCGACGGCGCGCACATGCTGTTCATCACCGCCGGCATGGGCGGCGGCACCGGCACCGGCGCCGCACCCGTCATCGCGCGTGTGGCCAAGGAAATGGGCATCCTGACCGTCGGCGTGGTCACCAAGCCGTTCGAATTCGAAGGCGGTCGCCGCATGTCGAACGCCGACGCCGGCCTGACCGAACTCGAAGCCAACGTCGACTCGCTGATCGTCGTGCTGAACGAGAAGCTGCTCGAAGTGCTGGGCGACGACGTCACCCAGGACGAAGCCTTCGCCCATGCCAACGACGTGCTGAAGAACGCCGTCGGCGGCATTGCTGAAATCATCAACGTGCCCGGCCATGTGAACGTCGACTTCGAGGACGTTCGCACCGTGATGGGTGAACCCGGCAAGGCCATGATGGGCACGGCATTGTCCGACGGCCCGGACCGCGCCCGCATCGCGGCCGAACAGGCTGTCGCATGCCCGCTGCTGGAAGGCATCGACCTGTCGGGCGCCAAGGGCGTGCTGGTGCTGATCACCGCAGCCAAGGGCAGCCTGAAGCTGAACGAGTCGAAGCTGGCGATGAACACCATCCGCGCCTACGCTTCGCCCGATGCACACGTCATCTACGGCACCGCCTACGACGACAGCCTGGGCGAAAGCATCCGTGTCACCGTGGTGGCCACCGGCCTGTCGCGCCAGGGCCAGCAGCGCCGCACCGCGCCACCGCTGCAGGTGCTGCGCACCGGCACCCACGACGTTGCTTTCGGCATGCCGGTGGCGACCGCCGGTGGTGCGATGGCGGCTGGTTCGGGCCACGGCAACGGCCTGGGTTCGCTGGGCAACGCCTCCGCGACCGACTACGGCAACATGGCTGTCCCCAGCGTCTGGCGCACCAACCGCACCCAGGCGGCGGCCCGCGTCGATGCGCTGGCATCGGGCGGCATGGACGACCTGGAGATTCCGGCTTTCCTGCGCAAGCAGGCTGACTGAATTTCTGTTGCAGCGGCAGCGCAGGCTGCTGCCCCGATTACCCGCGGTTCTCCGGAGCCGCGGGTTTTTTGCTTTGTGGACGGCCCGGTTCACCAGGGTCGATTACTGAACGGCATTCGTGGGAAGCGGTGCTGTGGGTTTTCGGCCATATTCCCCGCGGATTGTGTGCCATGGGTTTTGCGGAAAAGCGGGGATGTCCTACGATTCTGGGTAATGGACCCCGGCCATGCCCTCATTCATGGGCGCTGCTCGATTAATAAGAATGTCCGGCGTTATTCAATAATACGGTGAAACTCAAGCATGAAACTCTCTGACCTGAATCTGGCAACCAAATTGCCGGTCGTCGTATTCTTGGTTGTCAGCGTGGTATTCGCGGGTTTTGTCGCAGGCATCAGTTACTCCATTTCAAATATGGTGGATGACCGTGCCAATATCGAGGTGTCCGAAAAAACCAAGCTCATTTCGGACCTGCTGGAGGCGCTCGACAAGGATCGGCGCGAACGGACCTCTGAACTGGCCAAGTCGTTTCAAACCAAGCTGACGGGTACCTTCGAGCTGGACGGCTCCACCCTGAAGCTGAACGGCACCCCCGTGGACGCCGACATGGGGCTGGTCGACCAGTTCACATCGGACACCGGTGCGGTGGCAACCGTGTTCGCCCGGCGCGGCGATGATTATGTGCGGGTCATCACTTCGCTCAAGAACGGTAATGGCCAAAGATCGATCGGAACGCTTCTCGACCTGAATCATCCTGCCTACAAGGCCATCACCAGCGGCACCAGTTTCATCGGTTTTGCCACGCTGTTCGGTCGCCAGTACATCACGCAATACGACCCCGTCCGCGATGCAGCCGGCAAGGTAATCGGCATTTCCTTCGTGGGGCTGGATATCTCCGGTTATATCAAGCAGCTCAAATCGACCGTGACCAGCCTGAAGGTCGGCAAGACGGGTTACTTCTACATTCTCGATGCCAGGCCCGGTGCGACGCTGGGCACCGCGGTCGCGCATCCCGATGCAGAAGGCAAGAACCTTATTGCCGCCAAGGACGCAGACGGACGTGAATTCATCAAGGAAATCATCGACCGGCAGAACGGCACATTGCGATACCGGTCGGAAGACGCTGAAAACCCAGCCGGCGGCTCGCGTGAGCGTGTCGTCTCCTTCAGCTACTTCGACAGCTGGCAGTGGGTCATCGCCGGCGGCGCCTATGCCGACGAATTCACCGAAGAGGTCCGACATCTGCGCAACCTGTATGCGGCCCTGGGCGTGGCCTTGGTGCTGCTGATCGCGGGGCTGGTCTACTGGCTCGTGCGCCGACTCGTCATCGAGCCGCTCGCCCATGCCAACACCGCGGCGCAGGCACTCGCGCAAGGCGACCTCAGCGTGGGGATCCGGATCGAGCGCAATGACGAGATCGGGCGGCTGGTGACATCCATCAACCAGATCGGCCGTGAACTCACGGATGTCGTCAGCACCGTTCGCGAGGGTTCCGAAAGCGTGGCCACGGCCAGCGCCGAAATCGCCCAGGGGAACCAGGACCTGTCCACGCGCACCGAATCGCAGGCCAGCGCGCTGCAACAAACGGCGGCCAGCATGGAACAGCTGAGCACCACCGTCAAACAGAACGCCGACAACGCCCGCGAGGCCAACCAGCTCGCCCTGAGTGCCAGCACCGTGGCCGTCCAGGGGGGCGATGTGGTGGCCCAGGTCGTCGATACCATGCAGGGCATCAACGACGCGTCGCGCAAGATCACCGACATCATCAGCGTGATCGACGGTATCGCTTTCCAGACCAATATCCTGGCGCTCAATGCCGCGGTCGAAGCTGCCCGGGCGGGCGAGCAAGGGCGTGGTTTCGCGGTGGTGGCCGCAGAGGTCCGCGCACTGGCCGGCCGTTCGGCGGCTGCGGCCAAGGAGATCAAGGCCCTGATCGACGACAGCGTCGCGCGGGTGGAGCAGGGCAGCGCCCTGGTGGACCGGGCCGGCGCCACCATGCAGGACGTGGTGACCTCCATCCGGCGTGTCACCGACATCATGGGCGAGATCAGCAACGCCAGCACCGAACAGAGCCTGGGCGTCAGCCAGGTGGGCGGCGCGGTGACCCAGATGGACCAGGCAACGCAGCAGAACGCCGCGCTGGTTGAGGAAATGGCGGCCGCCGCGAGCAGCCTCAGGTCACAGGCGCAGGCACTGGTGGGCACCGTGGCCGTATTCAAGCTGAGCCACAAACCCGCCACGGGTTTCACGGCCATCGGCCGGGATTGAGAAGGCGGGTTCCGCACAGGAACCGGGGGCGGCGGCGCGGCTAAGGCCTTATGCCGGCGATAGGTAAATCAGAAACCCTCTCGAGGGGTTCGGACCGGCCCGCGCCACTAAAATCGCCGGATGCTCCAGCAACGCACCCTCAAGACCCTGACCCGCGCCGTCGGCGTGGGCCTGCACTCAGGCCAGAGGGTCGAACTCACCTTGCGGCCGGCCCAGCCCGACACCGGCATCGTCTTTCGTCGCATCGACCTGCCGGAGCCGGTCGACATTCCCGTTTCGGCCATGGCCGTCAACGACACCCGGCTGGCGTCGACCATCAATGTCGGCAGCGCCAAGGTCCACACCATCGAACACCTGATGTCGGCCTGCGCGGGCCTCGGCATCGACAACCTCCATGTGGACATCACGGCAGAGGAAGTCCCCATCCTCGACGGCTCTTCTTCCTCGTTCGTGTTCCTGCTGCAGAGCGCCGGCATCGAGCTGCAAAAGGCACCTCGCCGGTTCATCAGGATCGTCAAGCCGGTCGAGGTGCGCGAAGGCAGCGGCCCGTCGGCAAAGTGGGCCAGGCTCGACCCGTACCACGGCTACAAGCTCAGCTTCGAGATCGATTTCGACCATCCGGCGGTCGACTCCACCGGCCAGCGGGTCGAGTTCGACCTGGGCGGCGACAACTACAGCCGTGACATCGCCCGCGCCCGCACCTTCGGTTTCACGCGCGACGTCGAAATGATGCGGGCCAACGGCCTGGCGCTGGGCGGCGGGCTGGACAACGCCATCGTGATGGACGACTACAAGGTGTTGAACGTCGGTGGCCTGCGCTACGACGACGAATTCGTCAAACACAAGATCCTCGACGCCATCGGCGACCTGTATTGCGTGGGCCGTCCGCTGCTGGCGGCCTATAGCGCCTTCCGCTCCGGCCACGCCATGAACAACAAGCTGCTCCGCGCCTTGCTGGCGGACGAGAGCTGCTACCAGATCGTCACTTTCCAGGACGAGAAACAGGCACCGCGCGGTTTCGCGCAAGTCGCGCGGGCCTGGTAGCCCTGGTAGCCGTCTGAACGGCCGGGGCTGCCTCAGTAAGCCGACCCGTCCCGCACACGGTGGATCTCGCCGATGTCCACCACCCACACCAAACCGTCGCCGATCTGTCCGGTGCTGCACGACTCGATGATGGCGTTTCGGATGGGCGGCACCATGGCGTCTTCGCACAGCACGCTCAGGCTCACCTTGTCGCTGAAGTCGACCAGGGCTTCCCGCACCGTGCGGGCGTCCATGGAAGCCGGGGCGGTGAAGCCCTCGGCCTTGAAAAGCGTCACGCCCGGGAAGTTGGGAATGGCGCGCAGGGCGTCCCGCAGGCGCTGAACGCGGCTGGGACGAACGATGGCTCGAATTTCTTTCATGACGATGTCCAGAAAAGGCGCGGCAGCAAGACCGCATGGAATTCACGAGAACACGGTGGACCGGCTTTGCCGGCCCGCCCGTGTTGCCCCCGGAAGGGGGTTGGCGCAGCACACGAAGTGAGCGAAGCCTGGGTGAGAGTCAAGCCTCGAGGGGTTTTTCGTCGAACCAGCGGTAGAGCGTAGGCAGCACCACCAGCGTCAGCAGCGTCGACGAGATCAGGCCGCCGATCACCACGATGGCCAGCGGCCTCTGCACTTCGGAACCGGGTCCGGTAGCGAACAGGAAGGGCACCAGGCCCAGCAGCGCGACGGTGGCGGTCATCATCACCGGCCGGAACCGGGCGATACAGCCTTCACGCACCGCGTCGACCACGTTCATGCCGTCTTCGCGCAGTCGCCGGATGTAGCTGACCAGCACCACGCCGTTCAGCACCGCGATGCCCCACAGCGCGATGAACCCGACCGAGGCCGGCACGCTGACGTATTCACCGGTGACGAACAGCCCGACCAGGCCGCCGATGGAGGCGAAGGGCAGCACCAGGATGATCAGCCCGGCCAGCTTGACCGAGTTGAACAGCATGAACAGCAGGAAGAAGATGGCCGCGATGGTCAGCGGCACGATCACCGCCAGGGTGCTCATGGCGCGTTCCATGTTTTCGAACTGGCCACCGTAGACCAGGTAGTAGCCTTCCGGGAGCTTCACTTCGCTGTCGATCCTGGCCTGGGCTTCGGCGACGAAACCGGCCAGATCGCGGCCTTCGACGTTGGCACCGACCACCACACGGCGCTTGCCGCCCTCGCGGCTGATCTGCGCCGGACCGTCGACCAGGGCGATCTTCGCCACCGCCGACAAGGGCACCTGCGCGCCGTCGGCGGTCGGCAGCATCATCCGCGAGATGGTCTCGATGGAGTTGCGCTGCTCTTCCGGAAAACGCACCGCCACCGCGTAGCGGCGTTCGCCTTCGTACAGCGTGGTCACCGCCTTGCCCCCGATGGCGGATTCGATCAGCGCCTGCACGCTGGCCACGTTGAGGCCGAAACGGGCGATCGCCTTGCGGTCGATGTCCACCGTCAGGGCCTGCTGGCCGGACAGCCGCTCGATGCGGATGTCGGTGCTGCCCTGCAGGCTCTTCAGCACCCGGGCGATGTCTTCGGAGACGCGTTTCAGGTCGGGCAGGGTGTCGCCGAAAACCTTCACCGCGACCTGCGAACGCACGCCGGTCACCATTTCGTCGACCCGCTCCGAAATGGGTTGCGACAGCACGATCTGCACGCCGGGAATGGTCGACAGGCGTTTGCGGATGTCCTCGTCGATCTCGTCCTGGGTACGGTCCGATTCCGGGTCCAGGATCACGATGGGGTCGGACTCGTTCGGGCCGGCCGGATCGGCTGGCGATTCGCCACGGCCGATCTTCGACACCACCGACTTCACGCCCGGCACCTCGGCCACCATCTTCATGGCGGCCATTTCCATGCGCAGCGACTCTTCGAGCGAGATGCTCGGCACCCGGTTGATCTGGGGTGTCAGCGCGCCTTCCTTCATGGTCGGCATGAACGACTTGCCCAGGAACGGGAACAGCGCCATGGATGCCAGCAGCAGGCCGACGGCGATGGCCAGCGTCATGCGGTTGTGTTTGCTGGCCGCGTCCAGCATGGGCAGGTAGCCGCGCTTCAGGAAGGCGATGATCTTCGTGTCGTGGTCCGCGCCGCCCTTCAGGAAGTACGAACACAGCACCGGCGACAGGAACAGCGACACCAGCAGCGAGACGAACAGCGAGATGGCGATGGTCAGCGCCAGCGGGCCGAACATCTTGCCTTCGATGCCCTGCAAGGTCATCAGCGGCAGGAACACCAGGATGATGATCATGATGCCGAAGATGGTCGGCGTGGCCACCTCGGTGGTGGCCTGCAGGATGGTGCGTACCTTGGTGGCGCGGCTGTCGTCCTTCACCTGTCCCAGCTTGTGGAACACGTTTTCGACCACCACCACGGTGGCGTCCACCATCAGGCCGATAGCGATGGCCAGGCCCCCCAGCGACATCAGGTTGGCCGAGATGCCGTAGCGGTTCATCACGATGAAGGTGGTCAGCGGGGTGATGAGCAGCGTCGCCACCACGATCAGGCTGGAGCGAACATCGCCCAGGAAGATGAACAGCACCACCACCACCAGCAGCACGCCCTCGATCAGCACCTTGCCGACCGTCCACAGGGCGGAGTCGACCAGGTCGGTACGGTCGTAGAAGGACTTGATCTGCAGGCCGCCGGGCAGCATGTTCTTGGCGTTGATCTCGTCCACGCGAGCCTTCACCCGGGTGACGACTTCCTTGGCATTGCCACCGCGCATCATCAGCACGATGCCCGAAACGGCCTCGGTGTAGCCGCCCTTGACGATGGCGCCCTGGCGCACTTCGTCGCCGATACGCACCTCGGCCAGGTCACGCACGTACACCGGGGTGCCGCGCTCTTCCTTGACGACGATGTTGCCGATGTCCTCCAGCGTCTTGATGAGGCCCGAACCCTGGATCAGGTACTGCTCGGTGCCCAGTGGCAGGATGCCGCCGCTGGCGTTGGAGTTGTTGGCGGCGATGGCGTCCACCACCTGCTGGACCGACAGGTTGTAGTGGCGCAGGCGCACCGGGTCGACCAGGGCCTGGTACTGGCGCACATAGCCACCCTGCGAGTTGATTTCGGCCACGCCCGGGATGGAGCGCAGCAGCGGCCGCGCGACCCAGTCCTGGATGGTGCGGCGCTCGGCCAGCTCTTCGGGTGTCAGGGCGCGCTGGCCGTCGTCCGGATGGTCGAGTGTGTACTGGTACACCTCGCCCAGGCCGGTCGAGACCGGTCCCAGCACCGGCAGGATGCCGGCCGGCATGCGCGGCGTGACCTCGATCAGCCGCTCGGTGACGAGCTGCCGGGCAAAGTACACGTCGGTCGCGTCGGTGAAAACCAGCGTGATGATCGACAGGCCGCTCTTGTTGAGCGAGCGCATTTCGGTCAGGCCGGGCAGGCCGGTCAGGGAGATCTCGAGCGGCACGGTGACGAAACGCTCGATCTCTTCCGGCGAACGGCCCGGTGCCTCGGTGGCCACCTGCACCTGGACGTTGGTCACGTCGGGGAAAGCATCCACCGACAGCTTGGTGGCCGCGCGGAAACCGAAGGCGCAGATCACCAGGGCCAGCACGATCACGATCAGCCGCTGCCCCAGCGCGGCCTTTATGAGTGAAGCAATCATGTTCCGATCACTCCAGTTCGGCGCGCTTGCGCTCGTTGTTCAGGTGGAAGGCGCCTTCGGTGACGACTTCGGTGCCCTCGCGCGGGCCTTGCAGCAGCGGTCGCATGCCGTTGCTGTTGGCGCCGAGTTCGACCGGTGTCAGCCGGTACTTGTTCTCGGCGGTCTTCACGTAGACGTTGTCGCGGTCGTTCTCGCGCACCACGGCGGCAGGCGGCACGGCCAGCATCTTCCGGGCGGCACCGGAAATACGCATGGTCGCCAGCATCTGCGGCTTGAGCGCGCGTTTGGTGTTGTCGACCTCGGTACGAACACCCACCGTGCGGGTCTCGGCATTCACCGTGGCGCCCACGGCGACCACCTTGCCGGTCAGCGGTGCACCACCCAGGGCCGGCACGGTGATTTCCATGGACTGGCCGACCTCGACCGAGCTGGCGGCCTGTTCAGGCACGGCGCCCACCACCCAGACCTTGTCCAGGTCTGCGACGGTGAACAGCGGGTCGCCCGGCTGCGTCACCTGGCCCTGGCTGACATTACGTTCGATCACCACGCCGCTGCGGGGCGAAACCACTACGGTGGCGGGTGCCAGCGTGCCCTGGCTGCGCAGCGCTGCGATGTCGCCGCCGGACATGCCCAGCAGGCGCAGCTGGTCGGTGTTGGCACGCAACTCGGCATTGGCAACCGCCAGTTCCGATTCACGGCGTTGCAGTTCGGCCGACCCGATCACATCCGCTTGCAGCAGCTGGCGGGCACGTTCCACCGCGCGGCTGGCCAGGCTGCTGGCGGCGTTGGCGCGCAGCACGGCCAGCTGCGCCTGGGTCAGTTCGGGGCTGGCGACGCGGGCCAGCGGCTGGCCGGCACGCACGTTGTCGCCCACATCGACGAACACTTCCATGGCACGGCCGGTGACGGCGGCGCCGATGCGGCTGACGCGCTGTTCGCTGGCGTCGATGCGGCCGGTGATTTCCTGCACCTGGGCGATCTCGGCTGTTTCCAGTTTCGATACCTTGAAGTTGGACGCCATGGCGGGTTGCACCGTGACCATCAGGGGATCCTGGGGGGCTTCGACGGCCGCGGCCGGGGCTTCTTCCTTCTTGCCGCAGGCGGCGAGGGCGGCGACCAGGCAGACGGCGAGGGCGGTGCGTGTGAACAGGGCAGGGCGGTGCATGGATGGCCTTTCGGTCGGCATCGGGTTCGGATTCGGATTCAGGGATGGGGTCTGCGGGGACACGGCGGCGCGGCTCATTGCAGGCCTCCGCGTTGCAGCGCGGCCGATGGCAGCGGCGGCAGGGCGTCGGCCCAGCGGCCGGCCAGGAAGTCGAGTTCGGTACGGGCTGCCTGCGCCTGGAACCGGGCGGTCAGCAAATCGGCGCGCACGGTGCGCAGCACCCGCTGGGCGTCCAGCACGTCCAGGATGCCGCGCTCGCCGAAACGCCAGGCGGCATCGGCCACCCGCAGGGCGGCTTCGGCGTCGCGGATGGCGCCTTCCGACAGGGCACGGATGCGCAGCCGGGCCATTTCAAGGGCTTTCTCGGCAGACTGGAGCTGTTGCTCCAGCTCGGCCTGGCGACCTTCGAGCCGACCGCGCGAACGCTCCAGTTCGGAGCCGGCTTCGGCGATGGGGCCGGTGCGGCGGTCGAACAGCGGAATCTGCACGGTAACGCCGAGCATGTTCTGCCTGATGTCGGGTTCGCGGCTCTGGCTGAGCTTGAGTTCGACGCCCGGCAGGCGGCCCGCTTCGGCCAGGTCCAGGTTGTTGCGGGCGCGTTCCACCTCGGCCTGCAGCGCCAGCAGTTCCGGGTTGCGGACCATCATTTCCTGGCGCAGCAGTGTCAGGTCCGGCAGCGCGCGGGGCGTTTCGTTCAGGGCCGCGTCAAGCGACCATTGGGGCGGCAGCGCGCCGGCCGCCAGCCGGTTGAGCGTGATGGCGGCCTGCTGTGCCTGCAGCAGGGAAGTCTGCTGCAGCGAACGGGCGTTGATGCTTTCGGCGTCGGCCTTGATCAGTTCGTAGCGCGGTGCTTCGCCGCTTTCCACCCGGGCGCGTACCCGGGTGTTGACCTGTTCCAGCAGCGACGAGGCTTCGGCGGCGGCGGCGGCTTCGGCCTGGCGCAGCAGCAGGTCGTATGCGCGCAGGCGCACCTGGCTGACCAGGTCGTTGCGTGCCATCTGTGCCTGGAAGCCGCTGACCCGTTCTCCCGAGCGGGCCGCGTCCACGCGGGCTTCCCGCAGCCAGGGGTTTTCGATCAGTTGCGAAATGCCGTAGGTCGACAGGTTGCCGCCCACGCCGCCGGCGGTACGGGCGCTCTGGCTGCCGCCGCTGTATTCAAGCCGTGGGTTGGGGAAGGCCGATGCGCTGTTGATGGCCGCCGACGCGGTGTTGCGGGCTCGTTGCGCCGACAGCAGGCCGGGGTTGTTCAGCAGCACGGTTTCGGTGAGCTGGTCGAGGTTGATGCGGGCGCCGCTGACCAGCGATGCAGTGACGGCCTCGCCGCTGGCCGCCGCCGCCGGCAGGTTGAGCGGCGGGGCTTCCGAGCCCCGGCGCTGTGTGTTGGCCGTGGCGGGCGCCGGCGCCGGTGCGGGCGCAGGCGTGGGCGAAGCACGCTGGAAGGTGCGCGGCGCGGGAGCTGGAGCGGGGTTCGCGGCGGCGGGTGTTCCCGGTGCGGGATTCAATGCGAACTGCGCTGAGGCGGGCAACGCCAGGCCGCCAACGGCGACCAGCGCCGCGGCGGCCGTGGCGTGGAACATGCGAAAAGACATGATTCGATGCTGCCCCGTTGGAGGGCAGGAAAAGGGGCGAACTCCGGCGCGGAACCGCGCCGGACGAACGGGACAGGGACAGGAAAACAGGAAGTCGCCGCCCGGCAGGGCGGTCAGGTTGCACCGGCCGCCGCGCAGGCGGCGCGACGGATCAGGCGCGGGCGTACACGCCGGCCGGGCCTGCCTTGGGAGGGCGCAGCAGCACCGTCGGCCAGCCGGCGGTGCTGGCCGGATGAAGTGTCTGGGCCTGCGCTTGCGGCAGGGCAGGCACTTCTGACCGCTCGAAGTCGGCCGTTATCATTTCGGTCCGGTCGTCGTTGTTGGCCTGCAGGTCGAAAGCCACCTGGGCCGCCGCAGCGGTCAGGGTGGAATCGTTCAGCTGGTCCAGCCGCGGATGGCAGAAGACGAAAGTGGGATGGGTGGATTCCATCCGGTGTTCGGCCAGCCTGGCCGATGCGGCCTGTGCCAGCGGATGGACCGTGGCCAGTTGGGCCGAATGGCCGACACGCGCCAGCATGGAATGCGTCGGTGCCGAACCCGCCAGCGATCGCTTGCAACCATTGCCGGCCAGCGCGGTCAGCGCCAGCAGAAGCAGGAAGAAAGCAGAAATGGCGATTCGCATGGCGGAGGAAACCGGGGGTCCCGAATGGTCAGGTTGTGGTCAGCAAGGTTGGTGTTGAAGTGTAATTGTGCCTTAGCCGGCGACCCAGGCAGCCGACGCAACCGGACTAACCCTGCAAAGAACCGGTTTTACCGTTGCATGGCATGGATGCTGCAGCGGTGGACAACCATGGACAAGTCGGCACTTCCGCGCGGCGTCCTTTCTTCAGTTCAAGGCTCGGCTCGATGAGTGGCACTGTTCCTGGCGAAGCCGATCCGGCCGCCGCCCCGCCGCAGCGGGTGGTGAAGATCCGCCGCGACTACAACACCTGGGTCGGCCGCGAGACGCTCGAGGACTACGCCCTGCGTTTCGCGCCGCGGCGGTTTCGCAAGTGGTCCGAATGGCGGGTTGCCAACACCGCTTTCGGCGCCGCTTCTTTCCTGATCCTCGAAGCCGTGGGTGCCACGCTGCTGGTGCAATACGGAGTGATGAACGCCTTCTGGGCGATCCTCGCGACCGGGCTCATCATTTTCCTGGCGGGCCTGCCGATCAGCGTCTATGCGGCGCGCTACGGCGTCGACATGGACCTGCTGACCCGAGGCGCGGGTTTCGGCTATATCGGCTCGACCATCACGTCGCTGATCTACGCCAGCTTCACCTTCATCTTCTTCGCGCTGGAGGCCGCGGTGATGGCCTATGCGCTCGACCTTGCGCTGGGCATACCGCCGCGCTGGGGTTATCTCGTCTGTGCGCTGGTGGTCATACCGCTGGTCACCCACGGGGTTTCAGCCATCAGCAAACTGCAACTGTGGACCCAGCCGGTCTGGCTGGCCATGCTGGTCGTGCCTTTCGTTTATGTGCTGATGAAAGACCCCGGTGCCTTCGACGGCATCGTGCATTACGGCGGCGAAAACGGTGTCGGCGCGGGTTTCCACCTGCATGCCTTCGGCGCCGCGCTGACCGTCGGCATCGCGCTCATCACGCAGATGGGCGAACAGGCCGACTACCTGCGGTTCATGCCCGAACGCACCGCCGCCAACACCAGGCGCTGGTGGCTGGGCGTGCTGGCCGGCGGGCCGGGATGGGTGGTGCTGGGCGTCGTCAAGATGCTGGGCGGGGCGCTGCTGGCCTGGCTGGCGCTGTCGCACAGCGTGCCGCCCGATCGCGCGGTCGACCCCAACCAGATGTACCTGGCGGCCTATGAATACGTGTTCCCGCATTACGGTTTCGCGGTGGCGGCCACAGCCTTCTTCGTGGTGCTGTCCCAGCTCAAGATCAACGTCACCAACGCCTATGCCGGCTCGCTGGCCTGGAGCAATTTCTTCTCGCGGGTGACCCACAGCCATCCGGGCCGGGTGGTGTGGGTGGTGTTCAACACCCTCATCGCCTTCATGCTGATGGAAATGAACGTGTTCGACGCGCTGGGCGACGTGCTGGGCCTGTTCTCCAACATCGCCATCGCCTGGATGATGGCCGTGGTGGCCGACCTGGTGATCAACAAGCCGCTGGGCCTGTCGCCGGCCGGCATCGAGTTCAAGCGCGCCTACCTTTACGACATCAACCCGGTGGGCGTGGGTGCGATGGGGCTGGCTTCGGCGCTGGCCATCGCGGCGCACCTGGGCGTGTTCGGGCCCATGGCGCAGGCGTTTTCCGCGCTGATCGCCCTGGGCACCGCGCTGGTCGCATCGCCGGTGATCGCCTGGGCCACGAAGGGCCGGTATTACCTCGCCCGCGAACCGCTGGCGCTGGTGCCGGCAGGGCCCAGCGGCGCACCGCGAACCCTGCGCTGCACCGTATGCGAACGCGACTACGAAGGCCCGGACATGGCCCATTGCCCTGCCTACCAGGGCCCCATCTGTTCTTTGTGCTGCACGCTCGACGCCCGGTGCGGTGACCTGTGCAAGCCGCATGCGAGCCTGAAGGTGCAATGGTCGGCCACGCTGCGCAGCCTGCTGCCACGCCGGGTATGGCCGTATCTGGACACCGGGCTGGGGCATTTCCTGCTGCTGATGATGGTCATCGTGCCGCTGCTCGGCGTGGTGTTCGGCCTGCTCTACCGGCAGGAGGTGGGGGCGGTGGTGCAGACGGCGGACGCGGCCACCGCAGGTTCCCTGGCGGCGGGTTTCCTCAAGGCCTACATGGCGCTGCTGGTCATTTCCGGCATCGTCGCCTGGTGGATGGTGCTGGCGCATGAGAGCCGCCGGGTGGCACAGGAAGAATCCAATCGACAGACCCACCTGCTGGTGGAAGAGATCGAATCGCACCGACGCACCGACGCCGCCCTCCAGCAGGCCCGCCAGGTGGCCGAGGCGGCACGGGCCCAGGCCGACCAGGCCAACCAGGCCAAGAGCCGCTACATCAGCGCCATCAGCCACGAGCTGCGCACGCCGCTCAACAGCATCCTGGGTTATGCCCAGCTGATGGGCGAGGACGCCGCCGTGCCGCCGCACAGGCGGCAGGCGGTGGAGGTCATCAAGCGCGGCGGCGAACACCTGCTGGGCCTCATCGAGGGCACGCTCGACATCGCCCGCATCGAGGCCGGCAAACTGACCCTCGAAGTGGCGCCCATGCGCTTCGCCGACTGCGTGCAGGAAGTCGCCGCCATGTTCGAGCCGCAGGCACTCGACAAGGGCCTCCGGTTTCATTTCGAGGTGACCGGCAAGCTGCCGCAGGTGGTGCGGGCAGATGAAAAACGCCTGCGCCAGATACTCATCAACCTGATCGGCAACGCCATCAAGTTCACCGCGGCCGGCAGCGTCACGCTGCGCGTGCGGCACCGGCGCGAACTGGCCACCATCGACATCACCGACACCGGCCCCGGAATGGACGCGGAAGAACTGGCGCGGATCTTCGAACCCTTCGCCAGGGGATCATCCAGCGGCACGCGGGGCGCGCCCGGGGCGGGGCTGGGCCTGAGCATCGCCGAAATGCTGACCGGCCTGATGGGTGGCCAGCTGACGGTGCAGAGCGTGCCCGGCCAGGGTTCCACCTTCAGCGTGCGGCTGTTCCTGCCGGAGGTCGACGCCAGTCGTGCCCTGCCGCGCAGTGCCACGCCGCGGCCGCCGCGACGGGGCTACGAGGGCAAGCGCCGGGACGTTCTGGTGGTCGACAACGAGGAGCCCGACCGCGAACTGCTGGTGCAGTTGCTGACGCCGCTGGGTTTCCGCCTGCGCACCGCGGCCAGCGGCCACGACTGCCTGGACCTGCTGGCCGCCGGCTACCGGCCCGACGCCATCCTCATGGACCTGGCCATGCCCGGCATCGACGGCTGGGAAACCATCCGCCGCCTGCGCGCCGCCGGCCATGCCGGCATCGCCGTGGCGGTGGTATCGGCCAATGCCTTCGACAAGGGACTCGAAAACGACGTTGCCATCGCGCCGCAGGATTTCATCACCAAGCCGCTGCGCCACAGCGAACTGCTCGACTGGCTGGAGCGCAGCCTGGCCATCGCCTGGCGCAGCGAGGCCGCCGCGCCGGTGGCGCCCCCGCCGCCGCCGGCCGACACCGTGCAGCCCGCCGCCGCCTCCCTGCAGGCGCTGCGCGAAGGCGTGGCGCTGGGTTACTACCGCGGCATCCTCAACACCCTGGCCGACATCGAGCGGCGACAGCCGGCCTGCGCCGCCTTCGTCGAGGAAATGCGTGGCCTTGCCCGACAATTCCGCTTCGAGGACATGGCCGCGAAGCTCGCCGAACCCGCCACGCCCTGACCGATGGATACATTGCCGCCCTCACTGCTACCCCCTCAGCTGGCGCTGAACCACGCGCTCGACCGCGCCAACGGCGACCTGGTTCTCATCGTCGACGACGTGCCGGACAACCTGGCCCTGCTGCACGACGCGCTGGACGAGTCGGGGTACACGGTGCTGGTCGCCACCTCCGGCGAATCGGCACTGGCGCGCGCGGCGCAGGCGCGCCCCGACATCGTGCTGCTCGACGCCATGATGCCGGGCATGGATGGTTTCGAGGTGGCGCGCCGCCTGAAAGCCGATGCCGCCACCGCGCACATCCCCATCGTCTTCATGACCGGGCTGACCGAGACCGAACACCTGGTCGCCGCCTTCGGCGCGGGGGCTACCGACTACGTCACCAAACCCATCAAACCCAAGGAGGTGCTGGCCCGCATGAACGTCCACCTGGCCGGCGCCCGCCGTGCCCGGCAGGACGCCAGCCAGGCCGGGCAGGCCCGCAACGCGCTGGATGCCTTCGGCTACGCCAGCATCACCGTGCGGGCCGGCGACGGCCGGCTGATGTGGCAGACCCCGCTGGCCCGCGAACTGCTCGACCGATGGTTCGGCACCGCCGCGCCGGTCACTCCGGAGCCGGTGCTGGCGTGGCTTCGCACCCATGTGATGGACGGCCCCCCGACCGCCGAGCCGCCGCGCCTGGCCTTCGAGCAGGGCGCCAGCCGGCTGACTTTCAGGCTGCACCAGCAAACCGGTGAAAGCGATGGCGGCGGCGACTGGCTGCTGGTGATGCGCGAGGCCAGCGACGCCACCGTGATCGACGCCATGCGCCTGAGTTTCGCGCTCACCGCACGCGAGGCAGAAGTGCTGTATTGGGTGGTCAAGGGCAAGATCAACCGCGACATCGCCGACATCCTCGGGGCCAGCCCGGCGACAGTGAAAAAACACCTCGAGCGCATCCTCGCCAAGATGGGTGTCGAGACCCGCACGGCCGCCGCCGGCATGGCGATGAACCGCATCCGGCAACTGCATCCCCAGTTCGAGGCCTGAGGCTTCCGGCACGCTGCATTCGGCGCTCGCGCCAGTCGTTCGGAATGCTCTCGCGGGCGTGCAGTGACGGCCGTCAGAGTGACGGCTTCACTGCTTCGGGAGCATCGGATGCAACCGTCTTTCAATTCGGCCGCCGCGCGGGCCGGCGCTGCTGTTTCACTCGGCTGGCAGGCGATGGGCGCAGGCACGGGCTCGACCCGGCGTGCCGGTGAGCCCGACCCTTCGCTGGACGCCGCCGGCGTCAGGTGGCGTGAGGGTCCGGAAGGTGAAGGTGGACAGCTGGAGATGCATCTCAGCCCGGATATGCAGGCGCTGCTGGACATCCGGCCGGGCCGCGAACGTCGGCAGGACGCGCCGCCGTCATCGCAGCCGGGCCAGCCGCTGCGGGCCGCCATCGAGCTGCTGGACCTGCGCATGGTCGATGTCTTCCACTGGCTTTCGACTCCCGGCATGCGCCAGCAGCTCGCTGCGCAGCGGCTGACCCGTGAACAGGTCGTGGAACAGGTGCACTACAACTCCGAGGCCGTCATGGCAAGGCTGGAAGACGGCGCCGAACGCGGTGTCGTGAACCTGGTCGACAAGGTGCCCACCGCGCATGAGCTTTTCACCTCGGCAGTGCTGGACGCCTATGCCGCCGAACTGGTGGCCGACCCGGCGCCTGCCAACCCGACATCCGCAAGCACACCGGCAAGCACACCGGCCACCACATCGGCCACCACTGCCACCACTGCCACCACGTCGGCCACCACTCAGGCGACGGTGGCGGCAAGCTCTTCCAGCACCGTTTCCACCACTGGCGTGACCACCGCCCCGACTGCAAGCGTTGGGCCGGCGGCCACGATCAAAGGCAATCCGTGGATCGACCTGGCACGCCGGCAGAAGTCGCTGGACCACATCAGCCAGTTCCAGGCCCGTTACTACCGGGTGCTGCCGCAGATCGCCCATCGCCGGCTGTCCGGCCTGTGGGATTTTGTCCAGGGCGACATCGAGTTTGCGGACGCAGCGCACGTGGCGGCGGTGTTCCCCTGCGCCTTGCAGCTGAAGCGGGACCAGCCCGACGGCCGATGGCGCGGGACCTATCCGATGGGAGGCATCGAACGGCCCCGGCTGCGCGAGCCCTTCCTGCGCAACACACCGGTGGCCGTGGCGCGGGCCGAAGACGCCCCGGTGGTGCGTATCTGCACCGACGGATCGAAGTGGCGCAACACGCCGTTCTATACCGACGACACCGTCGAAGCCGCAAAGGTGGCCATGTGGGAAAACGTGCTGCGCGCCGGTGACCTCGTCTACAGAAAGGTGCTGGAACGCAGCCTGTGGCGGCGTTGAGTCCCGACCGTTTTCATCCAACCCAGGAGGTCTGCATGCAAGCTTTCGTTCCTCCCGTGTTCGCCGCCGCCGCGGCCGTGCCCATCGGATGGCCGCAGCCCGTCGGGTCTACATCCCATTCGTTGCGCCACACCGCGCAGGACGCCGGAATCGACACCGGCGGCAGCGGCCCGCTGCGGATGACGCTCAGCGTCGAAATGCGCGAACTGTTGCAGCTCGAACCGGATGCCGACGACACACAGGCCGGCAGTTCAACTGCGCCGGAACGTCCGGTGTTCGCGCCGTCGGTCCGTACGGCCCGCGCCCTGGCCTCTGCCGATGTGCACGGCCCGCGCGACGCACCGGTCGACCTGGGTCAGCGCGCGGCCGGCCTGCAGTTTCTGCGCGAATTCGAGCGCAACTTTCCGCGCCGCCTGTCGATGGGGTACAGCCCCTGGGGGTTCCGTTACGAGAGCCTGGTTGCAGGCAACCCGAACTTCCGGAATGCCGACGACATGGCGCGCACCGTCCCATGCGCGTCTTCGCTGCACCCTTCGCCGAACGGGTACTACGCGGTCTACCCGCAAGGGCTTGGGCTGGACGCGGGTGTCAGGTCGGTACGCATCGACGGCAGGGTGGCCACCGTCGCGCATGGCGAGAACCAGCACCTGGTCCGCTGGCGCAGCGACGGCGACACCCAATGGACCAGCACCGCTGTTTACACGGACGACGTAATCGAGGCCGAAAAAGTGCGGATGTGGCAACGCATCCGGGCTTCGGCGGCGGTCCTGATGAAACAGGTGCGCCAGCAGCAAAAGTGGATGCGCTGGCGCTGAAAGGCCCGACGCGGGGCGGCCATTTCCGATTCATTCAACGGAGACTTTCATGCAGCGATTTGACTTTTCAATTGCAAACGCAACTGGCCTCAGCCGCCTTGCGCCGTTGCCGGCCCTCGGTGGTGCCGGACCGGCGCCGGTCGATCCGGCCGATGCGGTCGAAGTCGACACGGCCGCCCATCCTGCGCAGATCACACCGCAGATGCGTGCCCGGCGCGAAGGGCCGACCCGGGGCGGAGCCGAACTTTCGATGCATGTCAGCCCCGACGTGCGCCGCCTGCTGGAAGTGCCGCAGCAGAACGGGGGCGGTCTGGCGCGTTTCGAGGCGTCTGCCGAAACCGCCGTAGCCACCGTGGCTTCGACGGCGGTGGCTACGACCCGGGCGCCTCTGAGCGCAGATGAGCGCGCCCGGTTGCTGTCGCAGCGTCCCGGCGACCTGCTGCGGCAATACGTCGAGCTGCGGCATTCGGCCTCGATGCGATCGCTGCCGCAACGCGAAGATGTGTTGCGTCGATGGACGCTTTCGGTGCTGCGCGACCTGAAGTCCGCAAATGTCAGCCAGCATTCGCTCGACCGCATGGCATTTGCCTTCGACGCCATGCGCGACGCTTCCGTCCTGCTGGAACGCCGGATGCGCCGGGCGCTGACCGACATCGGCACCCAGCGTTTTGCCCAGCGCATGCAAAGGGCGGGCGTAACGGCCGACGAGGTGATCGCGAGCCTCGACCGGCACTCCAGAGATGTGCTGCACGAACTCGAGCGCGAGGCAATCCACGGCACGGTGGTTTTGCCGCTGGTGCCGAGCGAGCGCCAGTTGCTCGACGACGCACTGCGCGCCGCTCAGCAGGCGCACGCTGCCGGGGCCGCTGAATTCAAGCAAGAAAAGCAATCCTTTTCCGCCTTGCCGCCGGTCGACACGCCCTCGGTGCAGGTCGCGGCACTGCTGACTCCCATCGCAACCGACCTGCCTGTCATCGGCAATCGGGCGCAGGCCTTGCAGGCATTGAAGGAATTTGAAACCGGGCGAACGGCGCGGCTCCCGCAACTGTCGCAGGGTGGTGGAGCGACCGTCCACCTGGCGCTCGGCATCGTCCATTTTCTGGACATGCGGGACCTGGTGGCTACCTTCCCGTGCGCGTCGATCAGGCTGCAGGACGGACGCGATCAACCCGGGGTCCACAACGAGGCGGACCAGCCCGTTCCCGACACGGTTTACGCCCCGGGATACACGCAGGCATACCCCGCCGGCAGGGGTGTGCCACCGCCAACCCGGGCATATGTAAGCGGTCAACATGTGGTGACCGCGCGGCTCGACGTCCAGTCGAACAACGTACGGCTGAGCACCGATTTTGAATATTGGCGGGGCTCCGACGTCTATACCGACGACACGGTCGAAGCCGAGAAGCTGGCACTCTGGGACCGCATATCCCATGAGGCGTTCCGGCTGTCTCTCGGCGTGGATATCGTGGCCGAAGACCCTGCAGGGCCTCCGGTCTAGGCCCGCGGTGAACCAGTTCTCAGCGGACGGAATTCTGCCGTTCGCGGGTCTGGTTGTGCCCCCCGATGTGGTCGTCGCGGTCTCCGCGGCTTTCGGGCGTGCGGCGTGGCTCGTTGCGCTGTGTGACGTCCTTGCCGGTGTTGGAAGCGTCTTTCGCAACCGGCAGACCGCCTGTGTTGCGACGGTCGTCGGTCTTGTCCTTGTTGGTTCCTTGTTTGGCGCGTTGCATGAGGTCTCCTTCGAAGCTTGAAAGCGGTTTCGGAAATTTCATGCTGGACCGTCCGCGCGGCCTGTGTGTCGGACAACTTCGCCGCCGAAGTAAGCAAGGCGACACACGGCATACGCCACCCGGCGTATTGGCCCGGCGGGTCGCTCTCCCTACAGTCCGTTACGTCCCCTGCCGGGTTTCTTGCGTGATCAGCGTGATCACCAGGGCCACGACTCCGGCAGCGAGGCCACAACACTTTTACTGGAGAGAGAGTCATGCAACGTCGCTTCACACTCAAGGCGCTTACCGCCTCCCTCGTTCTGGCCGGTGCCGTTCCGGCATTTGCCGCAGACACCATCAAGGTCGGCATCCTGCACAGCCTGTCGGGCACCATGGCCATCTCCGAGACCGCGCTGAAAGACGTGGCGCTGATGACCATCGCCGAGATCAACGCCAAGGGCGGCGTGATGGGCAAGCAACTCGAAGCCGTGGTGGTCGACCCGGCCTCCAACTGGCCGCTGTTCGCCGAAAAGACCAAGCAGCTGCTGGGCCAGGACAAGGTTTCGGTGATGTTCGGCTGCTGGACCTCGGTGTCCCGCAAGTCGGTGCTACCGGTGGTCGAGGAAATGAACGGCCTGCTGTTCTACCCGGTGCAATACGAGGGCGAAGAGCTGAGCAAGAACGTGTTCTACACGGGCGCCGCTCCCAACCAGCAAGCCATCCCGGCAGTCGAATACCTGATGAGCAAGGACGGCGGCTCGGCCAAACGTTTCGTGCTGCTGGGCACCGACTACGTGTACCCCCGCACCACCAACAAGATCCTGCGCGCCTTCCTGAAAAGCAAGGGCGTGAAGGACTCGGACATCGACGAGAAGTACACCCCGTTCGGCCACAGCGACTACCAGACCATCGTTGCCGACATCAAGAAGTTCTCGCAAGGCGGCAAGACCGCGGTCATTTCGACCATCAACGGCGATTCGAATGTTCCTTTCTACAAGGAACTGGGCAACGCCGGCCTGAAGGCCAAGGACGTGCCGGTCGTCGCCTTCTCGGTGGGTGAAGAAGAACTGCGCGGCGTGGATACCAAGCCGCTGGTCGGCCACCTGGCTGCCTGGAACTACTTCATGTCGCTGAAGAACCCGACCAACACGGCCTTCATCAAGTCGTGGAGCGACTATGCCAAGAAGATGAAGATCCCGGGCCAGATGGACAAGCCCCTGACCAACGATCCGATGGAAGCCACCTACGTCGGCATGTACATGTGGAAGCAGGCAGTCGAAAAGGCCAAGTCCACCGACACCGACAAGGTCATCGCCGCCATGGCTGGCCAGACCTTCAAGGCACCGGACGGCTTCACCATCAAGATGGACGAGAAGAACCACCACCTGCACAAGCCGGTGTTCATCGGTGAGATCAAGGCCGACGGCCAGTTCAACGTGGTGTGGAAGACCCCCGCACCGATCAAGGCCAAGCCATGGTCTCCGTACATCGAAGGCAACGACAAGAAAAAGGACGAGCCAGAAAAAAAGTAAGGCCTGACGCCTGAGCGAAAGGGCTCCGTTCCCAAGGGGAGGGAGCCCTTTTTTCATTCACCTTTCCAGCTGGGTCGATCCACGATGTTCCGGTTATTCCTTCCCCTGGCGACCGCCGTGCTGATGCTGTTCGGCACCGGTGCGCACGCCCTGACCACCGACGCCGCACGCGCCATGGCCACAGGCGATACCGACGACCGGATCGCGGCCCTGCAAAAAGCCACCGCCGCACCCGACGCCGCCACTGCCGCCTTCGTGCAGGCGATGTCCGACGACGCGGTGAAGATCACGCCCGGGCACGTCATCGTGCTGAAGGACGACAAGGGTTTCGACGCCGTCACCGGGGCTGAAGTACCCATCCCGGAAGACGCCGAAGACATCGTCAACAACAACCGCATGCGCGGTGCCTTCGACGGCACCCTGGCTTCACTCAAGCTGCTGTCCAAGGACAGGTCCGAACGGGCTGCCGCCATCGATTCGCTGCGCGAGGAAACCGACGAATCCCGCCTGCCGGTCATCGACCAGGCCCTGGCCGCCGAAACCGACGAAGGCCTGAAGACCCGGCTCACCGCCATCCGTTCGCGCATTCAACTGTCATCGAGCGACGCCACCAAACGCGCCGCCGCAGCGGCCGAGCTGGGCAGCAGTGCCAGCCCGGCCACCCGCACCCTGCTGATCGAGCAGATGAAGGCGGAAGAAGATCCCGCCGCCAAGGCCGCGATGCAGCAGGCGCTGTCCGCCGTCGAAGGCCGGCTGGTGTGGGGCGAACGCCTGGCGGCGCTGTTCTCCGGCATCAGCCTCGGGTCCATCCTGCTGCTGGTGGCGCTCGGCCTGGCCATCACCTACGGGCTGATGGGTGTCATCAACATGGCCCACGGCGAACTGATGATGATCGGCGCCTATGCCACCTACGTGGTGCAGGGCCTGTTCCAGAAATACCTGCCCGGCGCCTTCGATTTCTACCTGCTGGCAGCGGTGCCGGTGGCCTTCATGGCGTCGGCCCTGGTGGGCGCCGGGCTGGAACGCAGCGTCATCCGTTTCCTGTACGGCCGGCCGCTCGAAACCCTGTTGGCCACCTGGGGCATCAGCCTGATGCTGCAGCAGCTGGTGCGCACCATCTTCGGCGCGCAGAACGTGGGTGTCGAGAACCCCGCCTGGATGAGCGGCGGCCTGCAGCTGATGGAAAACCTCCAGCTGCCCTGGAACCGCGTGATCATCGTCGCCTTCGCATTCATCGTGCTGGGTGCCATGGCCTGGCTGATCGGCCGCACCCGGCTAGGCCTGTTCGTGCGGGGCGTCACGCAGAACCGGCCCATCGCATCGTGCATGGGCGTCAACACCGCCCGCATCGACACCTACGCCTTCGCACTGGGCTCCGGCATCGCCGGGCTGGCCGGCTGCGCGCTCAGCCAGGTCGGCAACGTCGGCCCGGACCTGGGCCAGGGCTACATCGTCGACGCCTTCATGGTGGTGGTGCTGGGCGGTGTCGGCCAGCTCGCCGGCACCGTTTACGCGGCGCTGGGCCTGGGTGTGCTGAACAAGCTGCTCGAAGGATGGACCGGCGCCGTGCTGGCCAAGATCGCGGTGCTGGTCTTCATCATCGTGTTCATCCAGAAAAGACCGCAAGGCATCTTCGCGATGAAGGGCCGTTCGGCCGAGGCTTGAAACCATGAACCATTCCATCCTTCCCCAACGCGCGCCGCTGCTTTCCACACCGGGCTGGAGCGCCTTCTTCGGCGCACTGCTGGTGGTCTGCGCCCTGGTGCCGGTGCTGCACCTGCTGACCCCGGACGACAGCGTGTTCCACATGTCCGAATACATGCTGGCGCTGGTCGGCAAGATCATGTGCTACGCCATCGTGGCGCTGGCGATGGACCTCATCTGGGGCTACACCGGCATCCTGTCGCTGGGCCACGGCTTGTACTTCGCCCTCGGCGGCTACGTGATGGGCATGTACCTCATGCGCCAGATCGGCCGCGACGGCAACTACAAGAGCGACCTGCCGGACTTCATGGTGTTCCTGGACTGGAAGACCCTGCCGTGGCACTGGCAGCTGTCGGACAGCTTCATCGCCACGTTGTTCCTCATCGTGCTGGTGCCCGGCCTGGTGGCCTACGTGTTCGGTTATTTCGCGTTCCGGTCACGCATCAAGGGTGTTTATTTTTCGATCATCACCCAGGCCATGACCTTCGCGGCCATGCTGCTGTTCTTCCGCAACGAGACCGGTTTTGGCGGCAACAACGGCTTCACCGACTTCAAGCGCATCCTCGACATGCCCATCGCCACGAAGAACATGCGCATGACGCTTTTCGTGATGACCGGCTGCACGCTGCTGGCGTTCTTCCTGCTGTCGCGCTGGCTGGTGGCCAGCAAGTTCGGCCGGGTGCTGCAGGCCATCCGCGATGCCGAAACCCGTGTCATGTTCTCCGGCTACAAGCCGCTGCCCTACAAGCTGACCATCTGGGTGATATCGGCCGTGATGTGCGGCGTGGCCGGCGCGCTGTACGTGCCGCAGGTCGGCATCATCAACCCGAGCGAGATGAGCACCTCGGCATCCATCGAGATGGCGGTGTGGGCGGCCGTCGGCGGCCGGGCCACGCTCATCGGGCCCATCCTCGGCGCCTTCCTGGTGAACGGCGCCAAGAGCTGGCTGACGGTGACAGCACCCGAATACTGGCTTTACTTCCTGGGGGCCCTGTTCATCGTGGTGACGCTGTTCCTGCCCGACGGCATCGTGGGCCTGTGGAAACGCCTGAGCCGCAAGGGCAAGACGCCGTCCGCCGCAATCGCGGCAGCGCAAAAGAGCGCCGCACTCGAAGAAGGGACCGCCCGATGACCCCCGAACTCATGCTCGAAGGCGCACGCCGCGCCAGTGGCCTGAAACCGGACCGCCCCGGGCAGAACACCGCGTCCGGCGGCCGCGAGGCGGGTTTCTCGCGTGTCGCGGAAACCGGCCGGGTCGACGTGGCCCACGGCCGCATCCTGTACCTGGAAGACGTGCACGTGAGCTTCGACGGCTTCAAGGCCATCAACGGCCTGTCGCTGGACATCGCGCCGGGCGAGCTGCGCTGCATCATCGGCCCCAACGGCGCCGGCAAGACCACCATGATGGACATCATCACCGGCAAGACCCGGCCCAACACGGGCAGCGTTTTCTTCGGCAGCACCATCGACCTGCTGCGCCACACCGAACCCGAGATCGCCCAGCTGGGCATCGGCCGCAAGTTCCAGAAACCCACGGTATTCGAACACCTGAACGTGTTCGAGAACCTGGAGCTGGCGCTGAAGACGCACAAGGGCGTGAAGTCGTCGATGTTCTTCAAGCTCGACTCGGAGCAGAAGGACCGGCTGGTCGAAATGCTGCACACCATCCACCTGGCCGACTCGGCATCACGCCGGGCCGGCGACCTGAGCCACGGCCAGAAGCAGTGGCTGGAGATCGGCATGCTGCTGATGCAGGACCCGAAACTGCTGTTGCTGGACGAACCGGTGGCCGGCATGACGGATGAGGAAACGGCACGCACCGCCGAGCTTTTCCTCACCCTGAAGGGCAAACATTCGCTGATGGTGGTGGAACACGACATGTCGTTCATCCGCACCATCTCCGACATCGTCACCGTGCTGTGCGACGGCTCGGTGCTGGCACAAGGCACGCTCGATCAGGTGCAGGCCGACGAGCGTGTGATCGAGGTTTACCTGGGCCGTTGAAATGCTGAAAGTCAACAACATCCACCAGTACTACGGCGGCTCGCACATCCTGCGGGACGTGAGTTTCGAAGCCAGGCCCGGCCAGGTGACCGTGCTGCTGGGCCGCAACGGCGTCGGCAAGACCACGCTGCTGAAATCCCTGATGGGACTGGTGCCGATCCGCAGCGGCAGCATCGTGCTGGACGGCAAGGAAATCCAGCGCGCCACGCCTTACGAACGCGCCCGTGCCGGCATCGGTTTCGTGCCCCAGGGCCGCGAGATCTTCGCCCGCCTGACGGTCGAGGAAAACCTGCGCATGGGCCTGGCCTACCGGCCGGCGCGCACGCCCATTCCTCCGCAACTCTATGAGCTTTTCCCGGTGCTCAAGCAGATGCTTCACCGGCGCGGCGGCGACCTGTCGGGCGGCCAGCAACAGCAGCTGGCCATCGCCCGTGCACTGGCAGCCGGCCCGCGGCTGCTGGTGCTGGACGAGCCCACCGAAGGTATCCAGCCTAGCATCATCAAGGACATCGGCCGGGTCATCCGCAAGCTGGCCACCGAGGGCATGGACGGCTCGCCGATGGCCATCGTGCTGGTGGAGCAGTACTACGACTTCGCCGAAGAACTGGCGGATGCGTATCTGGTGATGGAGCGCGGCGAGTTCATCGCCCGCGGGCCGGGTTCGGAGATGCAGGAAAAGGGTATCCGGCAGATGGTGGCCATCTAGGCGTGGAGGAGGCTACCGGCCGCCCGGTCATGTGGCCCGGCAATGACCCGAAACCGGCGGTGCCCGGACACGCACCTTAAAGTCGGCGACCCCAGCCATCACCGACCATTCACTGCCGTGTCACTTCCGCATACCCTGACCGCCTCCCAACGCCGCAAGGCCACGCTCGCCCTCGCGGTGGGCAGCTTCGGCATCGGTACCGGCGAATTCGCCATCATGGGCCTGCTGCCCGAGGTGGCACGCGACATCGGGGTGACCATCCCGCAGGCCGGACACGTCATCAGCACCTATGCCATCGGCGTGGTGGTGGGTGCGCCGGTACTGGCGGTGCTGACGGCCGGCTGGCGGCAGCGCTCGCTGCTGGTGGCGTTGATGCTGTTCTTCGCGCTCGGCAACTTCGCCAGCGCCATGGCCACTTCGTACGGCCCGCTGGCGTTGCTGCGCCTGTTCGCCGGCCTGCCGCACGGCACTTATTTCGGTGTCGCGGCGCTGGTGGCTGCCAGCCTGGCCGCGCCCGGCAAAAGGGCGCAGGCGGTCGCGCAGGTGATGCTGGGCCTGACGGTGGCGACAGTGATCGGGGTGCCGCTGGCAGCCTGGCTGGGACAGGCCTTCGGCTGGCGTGCGGCGTTTGCGATGGTCGGTGTCATCGGCGTGCTTGCGGCCGTGCTTGCATGGCGGTGGATTCCGGATCGCGCGCCCGTGGCCGGTGCCAGTGCCATGCGCGAACTGGGCGCGCTGGCGCGTCCGCAGGTGTGGATCACGCTGGGCATCGGTGCCATCGGGTTCGGCGGGCTGTTCGCGGTGTTCAGCTATGTCAAGCCGACGCTGCTCGAGGTCACCGGGCTCGGCGAGGCAACCATTCCCTGGGCGCTTGCCGTGCTGGGCCTGGGCATGGTCGCGGGCAACCTGGTCGGCGCCAGGCTGGTCGACAGGGCGCTGATGCCGGCCATCGGGGGCATCCTGCTGTGGTCGGCCGCGGTGCTGGGGCTCTTCACCTTCACCGCGCATTACCCGCTGCTGGTCTTTGCCAACCTGTTCCTGGTCGGCACCACCGTTGCGCTGGCGCCGGCCTTGCAGGTTCGACTGATGGACGTGGCGGGAGAGGCCCAGGCGCTGGCGGCGGCGCTCAACCATTCGGCCTTCAACTTTGCCAATGCACTGGGCGCATGGTTGGGCGGAGTGGCCATTTCGGCGGGCCTGGGCTGGACATCCACCGGCTGGGTGGGCGCATTGCTCGCGCTGGCGGGCATCCCCCTGTTCGTGCTGGCCCTGCGTCCGCAAAGACAGATGGCCGCATGAGCGTTTTTCAGCGTCAACCCTGAACCGCAAGACGCCTCTTGCTGCTACCGTTACACCTCTACACATCGCAGGAGAGGTACGCATGTCAGCTGTCAATGCCCCCGCCACAACCGCGCCGCTGGCGAGTTTCTTCGAGGGCCTGCAGTTGCCCACCTTGCCGGAGGTGGCGCACACGCTGGTTTCGACTCTCAACGACGAGGACATCCCGTTCGAGAAGGTGCGGCTTGCGATCTCCCGTGATCCATCGCTGACCGCCAAGCTGATCCGCCTTGCCAACAGCGCCCGTTTCGGCCTGCCGCGGCAGGTCGTTTCGCTGGACGATGCGATCACCATGGTGGGCTTGAACCAGGTTCGCACGCTGGCGATGGCCGCCTGCATGGCGGGCTCGTTCACCGCGGTGAAAGGGGTCGATAGCAAGGCTTTCTGGCAGGCCAGCAGCGCGACCGCCGGTTATGCACAGTGGCTGGCGCGCACCCTGGGTACCGATGTGCAGCAGTCGTGGCTGGCCGGCTTCATGGTGCGCCTGGGCGAATTGATCATTGCGCAGAAACTGCCTGACCAGATCGCAGACTTCGAGCGTTTGCCGCACTTGGCCGGCGTGCGCTGGCAGCGCGAAAGCAGCGCACTGGGTTTCACCGAGGCCCATGTGGCGGCTGAACTGGCCGCGCGATGGAAGTTTCCGGAAAGCATCGTCAATGCCTTGCGCTCGGCCGCCGACCCGCTGACATCCGAGCCCTTCAACCGCCTGGGCGGGATCGTGCACCTAGCGGCGCTGCTGGCCGAACTGGAACTCGACGAACACAAGTCGCCCGACGACGCCATCGCGGCGCTACCGGCCGAACTGGTGCAGCTTCTCCAGCTCGATCCGGCCTGGTTGCGGGAACACATGCCCGACGTTCTGACCTTCATCGAAAGCTCATTCGGCTGATGCCCGATATTCAGTAGGCGGCCTTGGTCGGCACCAGCAGTACGGGATCGGCGGTGCGGGGCTCGATTCGGGCGCGGCCCGAGGCGGGAAGCACGATGGTTTCGACTTCGCGCACAACGCCGCCACTGGCGACGTTGCCGCTGGCCTGGCCATCTCCCTGTACCCGAGCGGCGCAGGCTGCGCGGTCTTCGCTACCTGCCGCGAACACCTCACAGCGCTTGGACTGGTTGGCCGCGTAGTCGAACGGATTGTCTTTCAGCATGCCGCGGCGTTTGTCGGCTGCGGCGTTGCGGGCTTCTTCCATGCATGTGGCCTGCGCCTGCTGGGTCTTGCCGGCCATGCAGGCGGCGCGTTCCTTGGCAAATACGCCGCTGTCGTCGGCACCGGTGAAGCTGGTGGCCACCTGAGCCGTAGCCGACGCCATCGCCAGCACCGCGGTGGCGCCGAAGAGGGCAAGCCCCACGCCAAGGCGTGCCGGGGCAGAGGCGTTGGAATGCGATTGCAGATTGAGGGGGTTGGTCAGGTTCGACATGGAGATCTCCGGTGCGTTCAGGGCGCTGCAGAAAGCCCGCAGCCGATGGATGACACCGTAGGTTCGCCTGCCAACCCTGAATGCAGGCGCATGCAGCGCCTGACCCCGGGAGCCTGTCCGACCCGGCTATAGGACGAGTCCGTCGTGGCTGTAAGAGGCGCCGGGCCTGATTCAGAGCATTGCAGCGCGCTGGCTCAGGGTTGGCGGCGCCCATTCGTACACCCAGGTTTCGCTCAGCGCCTGGCCGTTCACCCGCAAAAAAAGTCGTAGCGCGATGGGTTCGGTCCGTTCGTCCGGCACCACGTCGAACATGGCTCGCCAGCCTTGCACCGCGATCTGCGGCCTGGCCGAAACCAGTTCGACCTGGCCCCTGGACGTGGTCACCATCGCTTCCACCTGCGCGTCCGGGTCCAGCAGCGCCAGGTTGCCATCCGAAAAGTCCACGGCGAAACGCCAGGAGAACTTGTTGCGTTTGCGCCCTGTCACCCCGCCCAGGCCGGTGCGGGTCGCCACGCAGCGGGCCAGCGTGGGTCGCGCCGGGGCCGTGGTGCCCCAGGTCAGCCGGTAGCTGTGGAGCAGCTCTTGCCCGGGCTGCGGTTTTTGCTGGGGCCACCAGTGGCAGATGATGTTGTCGAAGGTTTCGTCGGGCGTTGGAATCTCGAACAGCTGAACCTGTCCGACACCCCAGTCGCCGCGCGGCTCGACCCACAGCGATGGCCGACGTTCGTAGTTGGCGCTGTCGTCCTGGTAATGGTCGAAATTGCGGTCGCGCTGCAGCAGGCCGAAACCCCTGGGGTTGTTGTCGGCGTAGGCGTTGATGCGCAGGCTGGATGGGTTGTTGAGTGGCCGCCAGATCCATTCGCCGCTGCCGGTCCGCATCTGCAGGCCGTCGGAATCATGGATTTCAGGCCGCCAGTCGTTGGCGGCACGCCGGTTGTTTTCACCGACCACGAACATGCTCGTGCCGGGAGCGATGCCGATTCGGTCGATCTCGCGGCGCGGGTAGAGGGCGCTGTCGATTTCCATCACCGTGTTGTCACCCGGGGTGATGGCGAACCGGTATGCGCCGGTGACGCCGGGGGAGTCGAGCAGGGCGCTGACGATGAGGGTCTGTGACTGCGCCGACGGCCTTTCCAGGAAAAACGCGGTGAAGTCCGGAAACTCTTCATCGCGGCCCATGGCGGTGTCGACCGTCAGCCCGCGTGCGGACAGCCCGTACTGGCGCGACCCGCCCACTGCCCGGAAATAGCTGCCGCCGAGAAAGGCCACCATGTCGTTGCGCGGCGCGGTCGCCACCGAGATGCGGAAGCCGGCAAAACCAAGATCGGCGGTGAGCTTGGCGCCATCCAGCCCGCTGCGGCCGTAGTCGAACAGGGCGGGGTCGTAGGCGATCTCCTGCGACTTGCCGTCCTTCACTTCGTAGATATGGACCCGGCGCTTGAAATAGAGCCCGGCGTGGAACAGACGCACCTGGAAACGCAGGCCCTCGTTGGCCCACAAGGCTTTCTCGCCCTTGAACTGGATCTGCTGGTAGGCGTCGAAATCCAGGGCCGCCACCGCCGGCGGCAAGGCGGCGCGCGGGTTTTGCTGCGGCGCCTGCCACGGCAGCAGGGCCATGGCGCGTGCGCGGTCCTTGAGCATGGCGAACTCGAAGGGCTTGGGCTCGCCGAGCATCACCAAGCCCGCTGGCGGCGAACCGGGCGGTGCCGCCAGCGCGGCAGCAGGAACGAGGGCGGGCGACAGGGCGCCGGTGGCGGTGCCCAGGAAACTTCTTCTCTTCATGGCTGCAAGGTTACAAGCTGCTGGGCTACTCCGTGTGACCGCGGTAACAATCGGGTGTTTTTAATCGTCTCATTTCAGCCCCCAGTCCACGTCCGCGTGGAGAAAGCCAAAGACATGAAAGCCACCTGGAACGGCAAGACCATTGCCCAGAGCGACGACACCGTGCTGGTCGAAGGAAACCATTACTTTCCCGAAAGCGCGCTGGACAAGTCGTTCGTCACCTTCAGCAACCACCACACCATGTGCCCCTGGAAGGGCCAGGCCAGCTACTACTCGCTGCTGGTCGACGGCGAGATGAATACCGATGCGGCCTGGTATTACCCGGACCCGAAACCCGAAGCTGCCGAGATCAAGGGCCGGGTCGCCTTCTGGAAGGGCGTGAAGGTCGAGGCCTGACCCACACCAGGGCCGGCAGCGGCGGTGACCAGGCCCGATTCTTCAGCACGCGACAGGGAGTGCAGTTCTCAGGGCGGGGCAGCGGCCCGTACCGCACCGGCAGGCAGCGCCGCGCAGCTGGCGCGGAATACATGGCCTTCGGGGTCGGCCAGCACCGTCTGCCACTGCCCGTAGTAGGTCGCGTAAGGCGACCTGACCACCCGGCCACCGTGTCGTGACGCAAATGCCGCTGCCGCGTCCACTGCGGCGCTTGTCTCCAGCATGAAGGTGGCATAGGCGGTCACCGGCGCTGGCAGGGCGGTCGGCTGCCGGTCGGCCAATCCCAGCAGCGCATATGCCGGCTGCGCATTGAATCCAATCTGCACTCCGTCCTGCTCCACCGCGCGGTAGATGGACGAACGGCTTGCCACCGCCTCCGGCCAGCCGAGCAGGCCGGCGTAGAAAACCATCTGCGCCTGCGGGTCGGCGCAGAACAGGTTGAACCACACTTTCATCAGGCCATCGCCGGGGCGCCGGTCTTGCTGCCGTATGTGCGGGTGTACATCTCGCGCAGGTGTTCGCCGACGGTGCACGGTTCGTAGAGCGGCTCGGTACCGGCTGGCACGCAACTGGCGACCGGCTCTACCCGGGCTTCGTAGTCGGGGTTGTAGAAAAACGGTATGGAGTGGCGCGGTGCGCCGGCCGAGGCCACGTTGCGCACCCGGTGTGGGTTGGAGTGGTAACGGCCGTTGGTCCAGCGCGGAATCATGTCCCCGAGGTTCACGACGAAACACCCTTCCATCGGCGTGGCGGCCCGCCATTCGCCGTCGGGCATCTGCACTTCTAGCCCGCCGTGCGCGTCCTGCGCCAGGATGGTGATGGCGCCCCAGTCGGTATGCGCGCCGGCACCGAAGGTGCGGTCGTCGGCATCGGCCGGGTGGGGCGGGTAACGCAGCATGCGCAGCGTGACCATCGGGTTGTCGTGGGTGTGGTCGAAGAAGTCTTCCGGCAGGTCGAGCGACAGCGCCATCAACTGCATCAGCCGAAAGGAAAGCGCCTGCATCCCGGCGATGTAGGTGGCGCACTGTCCGGCCATTCCTGGCAACGCGGCGGGCCACTGGTTACGGCCGTAGGAATGGTGGCCGCGCAACACGTACGGATGGTCGTCGGCGTAGGGCAGGCCGCAGTAGAAGCTCTCTTTCAGGTCGGGGCGGGCGGCAGCATCCAGGGTCTGCGCGCCCAGCGATTCATAGCCGCGCATGTTGGGCACCTTGCGCAGGTCGATGGCCTGCTTGGCTTCCAGCGGCAGGTCGAAGAAACTTTGCGCCAGCGCGAACTGCGTCGTGACCAGGCCCTGCGGAACGCCGTGGTTGCGGACGTAGAAAAAACCCGAGGCGGTGCCGGCCTGCCGAAGCTGCCGCGCCACCTCGGCGCTGCGCGGGCCGCCGGCCTGCAGCGCACCTTCGAGGTCGATGACGGGAATGTTCGATGCCATGCCCGACCCCTCAGGCCCTGAGGCGGCGGTCGGCTGCGGATGGCAGGAACCTGTCGGTCCAGATGTCGGCCACGGCGGGCGCGGATTTCAGGCCGAAGGCGGCCACCGTCTCGTCGATGGTGGCCTGCAGGCGTGCCGGTATGGCCGCGCCCCAGCCGTTGGCGCTGGTCTCGGCTGTCTTCATGGTGCCGTCGACGATGAGTTGCAGGCGCTCGTATTCGAACTGTTCGTTGGCCAGTGGTTCGCGCTGCTTCACCGCGGCGGCACCGGCCTTGGGGTCGGCCATCGCGTCGATCCAGCCGCGGGTGCTGGCCTTGACGAAACCACGCATGGCTTCGGCCTGCTCCATGCTTTTCGTGTTGGCGACAAATCCGTTGCCGTAGGACTTCATCACGTCCGAGAAACGGAAGACGTTGATCATTTCCGGCCCCATGCCGCGAGCCTTCAGGTTCAACAGGCCGGTGAAGAAGAAATAGGCCGACGCATCGAAGTCGCCCTTCACGAAGCGGGTGTCGCCGATGTCGGGCGCCACGTTTTCCCATTTCACGCCGGAGCCGTCGAAACCCTGGGCCTTGGCGAAGGCCGGGAACAGCTTGCGCGAGGCATTGAAGGGCTGTCCGAGGATGGTCTTGCCGGCCAGGTCGGCCGGTTTCCTGATGGCGCCGTCCTTGCGGACCAGGATCGCGTTGGGGTTGAGGTCGTACATGATCGCCACCGCCTTCAGGCCGGCCGTGGGGTTGTTGACGTTGAATTCGATCATCGACGCCAGGTCGGCCGAGGCGCAGTCGTAGGCACCGCTCGCCACCAGGCCGATGGCGGCCGACGAGCCGTTGCCGGTGTCGATGGCGACGTCCAGCCCGGCGTCCTTGTAATAGCCGCGCTGCTGGGCCAGCAGGAAACCGGCGGCGGTGGCCTCGACCTTCCAGCCGAGGTTGAACTTGAACTTCTGCAGGGAACCCTGGGCGCGCACGAATGCGGGCGCGGCTACCAGGCTGGATGCGGCGGAAAGAAGAAGGGAACGGCGTTGCATGGCGCGGCTTTCTCGAAGGCGTTGTGTGGAAACAGGTCCGGGCTTCAAGAGCAATTTCCTTTCGGCCCAAGGCCGCTGAACGCTTCTACTCCTGCCGGCCCCGCATGCAGCAACCGTGCCTGCCCCACGCTGGTGCCGCCGCACGGAAGAATCGTCGGCATGGGTTTTGCATGCAAAAGGCGCGAGAGTAGAAGCGTTCACCAGAGCCGTGCATCCAGCCCGGCGCTGACAGGGAATTGCTCTTGAAGTCCGGCCCCCCTCCGCAGGGGACCGTGTTCCCACAGGAGAAAACCGCATGAGCACCGCTGCCCCGCAGAACGACTATTCCCTTGCCGAACTACACAAGGAATCCCGAATGGGAGCCCTGGGTTCGGAGACCAGCAAACGCGAGATCCGCCGCATCGACCTGCGCGACTTCGCTGCCCGCAAGGCCGAGATCGCCGACCAGCTGTGGGATGCGGCGATCGACGTCGGCTTCTTCCAGATCGAACACCACGGCATCGATATCGAAGAGGTGCGCAATGCCTTCGCGATGACCGAGCGCTTCTTTGCCCTGCCCGATATGGTCAAGGCGCAATACCCGCTGAAGAAGGCCCTCAACGTGGGCTGGGAAAGCAAGGCCCAGGTGCGGCCATCCACCGGTACGCCGGACCAGAAGGAGTCTTACCAGATCACGCGGCCGCACATGGATGGTGTCTGGCCGAGCGATGCAGAACTGGCCGGTTTCCAGAAAACGATGCTGGATTTCGAGGCGAAGTGCTGGACCGTCGGCATGCAGGTGCTGTCCTGTTTTGCCTACAAGCTGGGTTTCGACGACGCGTTCTTCAGCCGGGCACACGAGCCGACCAAGGCCAGCTACCAGAGCACCTTGCGCCTGCTGCACTACTACGCGATTCCGGCCGAATTCCACGACAAGCTGGGACTGTGGCGCGCCGGTGCGCACACCGATTTCGATTGCCTCACGCTGCTTTTCCAGCGTCCCGGCCAGGGCGGCCTGCAGGTGTGCCCGGGCAAGGAGATGGATGCCCAGGAGTGGACCTCGATCGAGCCGGACGAGAAGGTGATCACCTGCAATATCGGCGACATGCTGATGCGCTGGAGCGACGACGTGCTGCCGTCCAACTTCCACCGGGTGAAGAACCCGCTGCCGGGCGAATACATGGGCGCCCGCTACAGCCTGGCATTTTTCTGCCAGGCGAACCGTGACGCGATCATCCAGAGCCCCGGCGGAAAGTATCCGGACATCAGCGCGGGCGACTACCTCAACCAGCGCATCGCGGCCAACTTCAAGGCGTATTGAGCGCAGCCGGGCGGGTCAGTAACTCCGTCCGTTCTTGTACATGGCGCTGCTGCGCCGTGACAGCGCGGCGGCTTCCGCCAGGCGGTCCATCGACCGGCCGGCGTGGGCGTGGGTGATGGCCATGCCCAGTGCATCCGCCGCGTCGGTTCCCGGAAGGCCGGGCAGGGACAGCAGGCGCCGCACCATTTCCTGGACCTGGCTCTTGGCGGCCCGGCCTGAGCCGACCACCGCCTTCTTCATCTGCAGCGCGGTGTATTCGGCTACCGGCAACTCGCGCGAGACCAGTGCGGTGATGCATGCGCCTCGCGCCTGGCCGAGCAACAGCGTGGACTGCGGATTGACGTTGACGAAAACGATCTCGACCGTGGACGCATCGGGCTGGTAACGCTCGGCCACCTCGCGAATGCCGTCGTACAGCACCTTGATGCGTCCGGGCAGGTTGCCCAGGTCGAGGTGGGTGGTGCGGATGGTGCCGCTGGCGACGTAGGAAAGTTTTTGGCCGTCGACATCGATCACACCGAAACCGGTGGTCTGCAGGCCCGGATCGATACCGAGAATTCTCATGGAATCTCCACCCCTCCCATGCGCGCCACGATGGTGCCGGCACGGCCGGAAAGGTAACCGGATTGGGGCGCGCGCTCGAAGAATTTGGGCCTGGGCAGCATCACCGCGAGCCGTGCGGCTTCATAGCTGCTCAGGCGGGCGGCCGGTTTGTGGAAGTAATGCTGGGCAGCGGCTTCGGCCCCGAAAATGCCTTCGCCCCATTCGACGCTGTTGAGATAGATCTCGAGAATGCGCTGCTTCGACAGGAAGGTTTCGAGAAGCACCGCCACCACCAGCTCCTGGCCCTTGCGCGCCAGGCTGCGTTCGCCAGCGAAGAACAGGTTCTTGGCGAGTTGCTGGGTGATGGTGGAGCCGCCCACCACCTTGGCGCCCGGCAGGTTCGATGGCGGGCGTCCGCGGGCCTCGGCCTGTTCGAGCCGCCGGGCGACCTGGGCTTCGGCGCGTGCGTTGCGTTTCCAGGCGCCCTGGACGGCCGCCCACTCCACGCCGTGGTGATGCACGAAGTCGGCGTCTTCCGATGCGACGACCGCGCGTTTGAGGTTGTCGGGCAGCACCCGGTAGTCCACCCATTGCTGGCGCCAGTCGCCGAGCGTGTTGGCACGCCCCAGCCGGGCGGCCTCGCTGCGCTGGAAAGCGGTGGACGACGGGTCGAACACCACCATGAGCGCGATGCGGGCCGCGAAGAACAGCTGCAGCGCCAGCACCAATATGCCGGCCAGCCCGATCCAGCGCAGCAGCAGTTTCATGACGAGACGATGTTCAAAGCCCAGAGTCGACGATGGCGCGCAGTTCTGCCAGCACCTGGGCCGCCGGCGGACGTACGCCCCGCCACTGGAAAAAGGCCTCGGCGGCCTGTTCGACCAGCATGCCCAGACCATCGCGCGGCACTGCACCGTGCAGCAGGGCCCATTGCATGAAGCCGGCGGCAGACGGGCCGTACATCATGTCGAGCGCCAGTGCGCCGGGCCGCAGCACGTCGGCCGAAACCGGCACGCCGCCACCCGACAGGCTGCTGGCGCTGGCATTGATCACGATGTCGAAGCTGGCACCCAGGCTGTCGATGGGCAGGGCCTGCAGCAACGTATCGGCCACGCGGGCCAGCGGCTGGTGGCTGTCGACCAGTGCGCGGGCGCGGTCGGCGGTGCGGTTGACGACGACCAGGCGGGCGGGACCTGCATTGAGCAGCGGGCCGAGCACGCCGGCGGCGGCACCGCCGGCACCGACCAGCAGCACGTCGCGGCCGGCGATGGAGACGCCGGCATTACGTTCGATGTCGGCCACCAGGCCGGCGCCGTCGGTGTTGTCGCCGTGGATCTCGCCGTTCTCGAAACGCAGGGTGTTGGCTGCCCCCGCGATACGCGCGCGGTCGCTCAGCCGGTTGGCCAGCGCGGCGGCTTCGAACTTGAAGGGCACGGTGACGTTGCAGCCGCGGCCGTTGGCCGCGACGAATTCGCGCACGCCGTCGGCAAAGCCGTCGAGCGATACCAGGTGAGCGCCATACGAAACGCGGTCGCCCGCCAGCTCGGCGAAACGTGCGTGGATCCAGGGCGAGCGGCTATGGCTCACCGGGTTGCCCATCACGCAGTAGCGGTCGGCGTCGGGAATGAAGTTGGGTGCGTCAGCGGACATTGGCTTCCAGCGTTTCGTCGCGTGTGAACTTGAAGCGCGAGACGACCACTATCTGGTCGACCTCGCGGCGCATCTGGGCATCGAAGTCGCCGAACGGGGCGGCGCCCCGGACGATGGCTTCGGCGCGGCGGTCGAGCAGCTTGTTGCCCGAACTCTGCACCACCTCGGTGGACTGCACCGAGCCGTCGCGGTGGATGGTGACCACCATGGTCAGCTGTCCGTAGAGCTTGGTGCCCTTGGCCTCCGGAAAGAACTGAGTGCCCCGGTCTTCGATGCGGCGGCGCAGGTGGTCGTAGTAGATGGCGTAGGCCACCTCCCGGGTGGCCGGGCTGATGTAGCGCTTGCGGGGTCGGGCATTTTCTTCGTTGATGCGGCGCTCGATCTCGGCAAGCAGCTTGACCAGCTGGCGCCGGCGTTCTTCCTGGGCGGCCCGCTCCGGCGTCTCGGCGGCGTGCTGCGGGTCGGGCACGGGCAGCACGGCGATTTCCTTGCGGATCTGCGCCATCAGCTGCTCCTGCTGCTGCATCAGGGTGTCGATCTGGCGGCGCGCTTCGTCGGCGCTTTCGCCGGCGCTGGTCAGCGCCGAATAGGGCAGGGGCGAAGTGGCCCTGCCTGCCGCGGCCTCGCCACCGCCCGCCATCGAGCTTTGCGCCAGCGCCTGTGCCTGCACCGGTTTTTCGTTGCTGCGGGCGTTGACCAGCACCACTTCGAGCGGCGTGTCCTGGAACACCCGGTTGAAGGTCTCCGGCGCGCCGATGCGCAGCGCCAGCAGGGCGACATGCAGCCCGACCGAAATGCCGAGCGCGATCTGCAGGGTGCTGAAACGGCGCACGGGTCGCACGGGTCGGGTGGAGGCCGGGCGCCGCTCAGGCGGCAGCGGGCGCGTCGGCCTGCGGCTCGGCGTCGGCCACGTCGACCGCGATGGCGATCGGGCCTGGAATGGCTTCCTCTTCGTCGTTGCCGGCGTCGTCTTCGGGATCGGCCCCGGAACCGTCGGCCGATGCGTCGAGGTGTTCGATGACCGTGCCGCCGACGTCCAGCGCGATGTCGTCGATCTCGCCCAGCTTCACCCGCACGCGGGCGTTGCGCGGCAGCGCCTGCACACCCAGCACCGGCATGACCAGCGGCAGGTCTTCGGCGCGCACCAGCATGCTGCCGCCCTGGCCTTCCTTGATGACGGTGGCGATGACTTCGGTGATGCCGTTCTGGCGCAGGTACTGCAGCGTCCAGAACCGTTCCATCGCACCCTGGTAGCCGTTGTAGGCGCTGTAGGCAGCGTCGAAACCCGAGATGATCGAATACAGCTCGGCATCTTTCGGCTTGAACGGCGCGGCCAGGGCGGCGGTGCTGCCGTGGCGCGCCGCGGCAATGATCTGCCACTGGTTGACCAGATCGACATATCGGCGCAGCGGCGAGGTGCTCCACGCATAACTCGGCACGCCGATGCCGGCATGCGGCAGCGCCTTGGTGCCCATGCGCACCTTCACCCCGGGCAGCATGCTGGCCTGGCTGCGGTAGATGCCGGGCACGCCCAGCGTTCCGAGCCAGCTGCCCCAGGTGCTGTTGGCCAGGATCATGGCTTCGGCCACGATCAGGTCGAGCGGAGCACCCCGCTTGCGCACGGTGATGCGTACGGTTTCGTCGCCGACCGGTTCGCCTTCGTTGTCGGATTCGAGGCGGAAGTTGTAGTCGGGCCGGTTGAAGTTCTCGGGCTTGCCGCGCACCACTTCGCGCCCGGCCTTCAGGTGGCGGGCCAGGCGGAACAGAAAGGACATTTCCGGCCGCAGCGGCGCGACTTCGGCGGCTTCGGTGGCTGGCTGGAAGGCCGGGTCGGTCAGCCATTGTTCGGTGACGGTGTCGTCCAACCGGTCATGGCGCAGATTGGCCAGGATCGGAACCCGCTCGAGTCTGGTCAGGCTGGATTTCACCTCGAGGGTGGCTTCGTCCATGGTCACGTACAACGAGACCGCCGGGCGCGCCAGGCCGGCGCCGAGGGTGTAGGTCTGCACCACGCTGTCGGGCAGCATGGTGATCTTGTGGCCAGGCATGTAGACGGTCGACAGCCGGTGGCGGGCCACCTGGTCGAGCGGGCCGCCCGGCTGGAAGGCCAGGCCGGGGGCGGCGATGTGCACGCCCACGGTGACGGTGCCGCTGCCCAGCCCCTGGACCGAAAGCGCATCGTCGATTTCGGTGGTCTGCGAATCGTCGATGGAGAAGGCCGAGACGCCTTCGGCCAGCGGCAGGTCGTCCGGCACCGGCGGCGCCTCGAGGTTGGCGGCAAAACCGATGCCCTTGGGGAAGTAGTCGAACAGGAAACGTTTCCAGTGGAACTGGTAGGGCGAGGCGATGGCGCCGGCACGGCGCAGCAGGTCCAGCGGATTGGTCTGCGTGGCGCGCGATGCCTCGACCACGGCCTTGTATTCGGATGAGTTCTTGTCGGGTTTGAAGAGGATCTTGTAGAGCTCGTCCCGGATCGACTGCGGTGTCTCGCCGGCGGCCAGGGCCTGCGCCCATTCGTCGATCTGCTGGGCGACGGCCTTCTTTCGTTCGATGGCCAGCAGCGCCTGCTGAATGATTTCGGGCGCAGCCTTGCGGAAACGGCCCTTGCCGGCCCGGCGGAAATAATGCGGCGCCTCGAACAGCTTGACCAGCATGGCGGCCTGTTCGGCAATGGTGGCGGCGGCGCTGAAGTAGTCGCGCGCCAGGTCGGCGAAACCGAATTCTTCGTCCGGCGCGAATTCGTAGGCCATTTCGAGCTCGATGCCGGCGGCGCCTTCATGGGCCTGGGCCAGCAACACGTCGGGCTGGGGTTTCTCGAACTTCAACAACAGGTTGGCGGCCTTGACCTTCACCCGTTTTCCCGAGGCGAGTTCCACCTGGGCGGACGACTCGGCTTCGGACAGGATGCGGCCCGCGAGGAATTTGCCGGCTTCTTCGAACAATGCGTACATGCCCGCGATTGTCCCATTTGCCGAGGGCCGATTTTTCTATCCGGGGGCCAGAAAGGATTCGATCGTTGCGAGGTGGTCGGGGAAGTCGGACAGCGCGTGGTCGCCGCCCGGCAGCACGTGCAGCCGGGCACCCGCGCACCAGGCGGCCATTTCGCGCCAGTCGAGGACCTCGTCGCCCTGGGCCACCCAGGCCAGCGTCCGCTGCGGATCGGCCGGCGGCGTGTGGGCCAGGGCACGCAACTGGTCCACGTATTCGGGCTGGAAATAGAAACTTTCCGCCGGGTCGTGCCAGGAGGTCTGCTCGCCGATGTAGCGGGCCAGGTCGCGCGCGGGGTGGACGGCCGGGTTGATCAGCACCGCCTTTGCGCAGCCGCTCGTGGCCTGTAGCCACCCGGCATAGAACCCGCCGAGCGACGAGCCGACCACCGCCATGGTGTCGCGCGGCCAGCCGGCGGTGCCTGCCGCCACCAGGGCCATGGCCTCGGCCGGAGAGGGCGGCAGCTGCGGGCACCACCAGACCACGTCGGGGTGCCATTGCTGCATCCACCGGGCCATCAGCACCGCCTTGGCAGAGCGGGGGGACGAGCGGAATCCGTGCAGGTAGAGAAGGTGTGTGGTCGGCATGAGACGGAGTCTGCACGTTTGATTGCAGATCACGGTAAAGCTTGAAATACCCTGGCTATCGATTCCCTGCCTCCCGATAGGAATGCGCGGAAAGTCGTACATTCCTTTACACATCCCTTTTCAGCCCTTACTTGCCTCGATGCCGCTGGTTTCCGACTCCCTCACATCCACCTCTTCGGGGGCGCGGCGTGATGCTGCCCTGGAGTTTCTGCTGCGCCGCATGCGTCACCGCAGCGACTTTCCGGCGCTTTCCGAATCTGTCGCGCGGATTCTGAAGACAACCGATTCGGAGGACGACAGCCTGGCTGACCTGACCGGCGAAATCCTCGAGGACGTGGCGCTGACCCACAAGCTGCTGCGCCTGGTGAACAGCGCGCAGTTCATGCACCTGGGCCAGGGCGGCACCATCAGCACGGTGTCGCGTGCGGTCAGCCTGGTCGGTTTCAACACGGTGCGCAACGTGGCGTTGAGCCTGGTGTTGCTGGACCACATGGAAGACAAGGCGCATGCGCAGCAACTCAAGCAGGAGTTCGTCAAGGGCCTGATGGCGGGCTCGGTGGCGGGCGAAATCGCGCCGGCATCACGGGAAAGCGAAGGCGCCTTCATCGGCGCGCTGTTCCAGAACCTCGGTCGCATGCTGGTCACCTTCTATTTCCGCGAGGAAGACGCCGAGATACGTGCCTTGCTGGTCGATCCCGCCTTCGAGGGCGACGAAGACGCGGCGTCCTTGCAGGTCCTCGGCCTGGCCAACGAAGACCTGGCATTGGGCGTGGCCCAGGCCTGGGGACTCCCGGAAAGCCTGCAACGTGCGATGCGCAAGCCGGCGGGCGCCGCGCCGGCCAGGGCGCCCGACGATGCCGGCGAACGGCTGCGCTGGATCGGTGCCGCCGCCAACGAAGTAGCCACCGCGGCCATGGCTTTCACACCCGCCGAACTGCCGACCGAACTGGCCCGCATCGCACGCAAGTACGGCAGCATCGTGTCCGGCGGTACGGACGGCCTGATCGAAGCCGCGACCCGCGCCCACCGCAAGCTCGTCGCCCTCACGGACGCGATGCAGTTGCAGGTGGTGGCGGGTTCGCCGGCGGCGCGCCTGCTGCAGTCGGCGCCGCCGGTGCCTCAGGACAACGCTCCGCCGCCCACGCTGCTGACGCCTGCCGAGGCCCGCACCGTCGAAGAAAAACGGGTGGCCTACGCACAGGCGCGCTCGGCACGGGCGGACGCCACCACGCTGCCCAGCCGCGATGCGGTGCCGGCGGTCTCGACCATGCTGGCGGCCGGGGTGCAGGAAATCGTCGACGCCATGAGCGACCCCGACTTCCGGCTCGACGACGTGCTGCGCCGCGTGCTCGACACCATGTACCGCGCCCTGGGATTCCGGCAGGTGGTGCTGTGCCTGAGGGACGCCAAGACCGACGAGATGCGCGGCCGCTTCGGCGTCGGCGAGAACCACCAGCATGCGGTGCAGGCGCTCAAGGTGCCGCTGGATACGGCGGGCGACCTGTTCGCCGCCATCTGCCGCAAGGGCGGAGACCTGCTGATGGCGGATACGTCAGACCCTCAATCGCGCGGCAAGCTGCCCGACTGGTACCTGAAGTCCTTCAACGCCGGCGCATTCGTGCTGCTGCCGCTGATGCACAAGGGCCGGCCGCTGGGACTGATCTATGCCGACCACGCCAGTGCGGGCGGCATCGTCATGGACGAAAAAGGCTTTGCCTTGCTGCGCACGCTGCGCAACCAGGCGGTTATGGCCTTCCGCCAGGCTTCGTGATCGGCGACTAATCGCGAGTCTCGTGCGGAGGTGTGCGCGGGCACGGGATAATCGTCGGTTATGTCCGCCGTTTTCGACAAGCCCTCACTCCTCCGGCGCCTGCTGCCGCTACTGCAGGGTTTCGACTGGCCCCTGGCGGCCGCCGTGCTGCTGCTGTGCGGCGCCGGGCTGCTGACCATGTATTCGTCCGGCTACGACCATGGCAGTCGTTTCATGGACCACGGCCGCAACATGCTGCTGGCGGCCGGGATCATGTTCCTGATCGCCCAGGTGCCGCCGCAAAAACTCATGCTGGCGGCAGTGCCGCTGTATGTATTGGGAGTAAGCCTGCTGGTGGCGGTGGCGCTGTTCGGCATCACCAAGAAAGGCGCTACCCGCTGGATCAACCTCGGTGTGGTGGTACAGCCGAGCGAGCTGCTGAAGATCGCCATGCCGCTGATGCTGGCCTGGTGGTTCCAGAAACGCGAAGGCCAGCTGAGGCCGCTGGACTTCATGGCGGCCGGCGGACTGCTGCTGGTGCCGGTCGGGCTCATCATGAAACAGCCAGACCTGGGTACTTCGCTGCTGGTGCTGGCGGCCGGGTTGTCGGTGATCTTCTTCGCCGGGCTCAGCTGGAAACTGGTGCTGCCGCCGTTGCTGCTGGGCCTGGTCGGCATCGGGCTGATCGTGTGGTTCGAACCCGAGCTTTGCGCCCGCGGCGTGCGCTGGGCGGTGCTGCATGACTACCAGCAGCAGCGCATCTGCACCCTGCTCGACCCGACCAAGGACCCGCTGGGCAAGGGATTCCACATCATCCAGGGAATGATCGCCATCGGCTCCGGCGGCGTCTGGGGCAAGGGTTTCATGGCCGGCACGCAGACCCACCTCGAATTCATACCCGAACGCACCACCGACTTCATCTTTGCCGCTTTTTCCGAAGAGTTCGGCCTGATCGGCAACCTGACGCTGATGTTCGGCTTCTGCTGCGTGATGCTGCGCGGCCTGTGGCTGGCCATGCACGCGCCCACCATGTTCTCGCGCTTGCTGGCGGGCGCGATGGCGATGATCTTCTTCACCTACGCCTTCGTGAACATGGGCATGGTCAGCGGCATCCTGCCGGTGGTGGGCGTGCCCTTGCCTTTCATCAGCTACGGCGGCACCGCGATGGTGACGCTAGGCATGGCGCTCGGGATATTGATGTCGGTGGCGCGTTCGCGCCGGCCGGCGACAGGCTGATGCGGGCCTCGGTGCGGACCGGGCTGGCGCTGGCCTCGCTGACCGGTGCCTTCGCGATGAGCCAGTTCTTCCGCAGCTGCCTGGCGGTGATGGCGCCCGAGCTGTCGCGTGACCTGGCGCTGGACCCGGCCGGCTTCGGTGCCTTGTCTTCGGCCTTTTTCCTGGCCTTTGCGGTGGCGCAACTGCCGGTGGGCGTGGCTTTCGACCGCTGGGGCGTGGGCCGGCCGACTTCGGTGCTGCTCGCCGTCGGGGTGCTGGGCGGATTGCTGTTCGCCGTTGCGCCGCGCGGATCGGTCGCCATGCTGGGGCAGGTCGGGCTCGGGCTGGCCTGTGCGCCGGTGTTCATGGGCCTGATCCACTACGCATCCAGTCAGCTCGAAGAACGGCGCTACCTGAAAGTGCTTTCGTTTACCAATGCGCTGGGCATGCTGGGCGTCTTGTGTGCCGCGTCTCCGCTGGGCTGGTCGGTGCAGCACTTCGGCTGGCGGCCGGCCATGCTGGTGGCCACCGGCTGCATGCTGGTGGCCTGCGTGGCTGTTCAGCGCAACGTGCGCGACGCAGGGCATGCCGATTCGCACGGACAGTCTCCGCTGGCGCTCCTGAAGGGGTCCCTCGTGCTGCTGAAGGTGCCCGCGCTATGGGCCCTGGTGCCGGTCTGCCTGGGCATGGCGGCGGGCACGGCCTTCAGAAACGCCTGGGGCGGGCCCTATGTGGCCGATGTCTTCGGGCTGGACCCGGTCAGCCGCGGCACGGCCATCACCGCCATCAGCCTGGGCGCTTTCGCCTGCGCGTTCGCGTTGCCGCTGCTCACACGGCGTTTCGGCGCCAGCGCGGTCATCGGCGGAACCATGCTGGTCTGCGTGCTGGCCGGCCTGCTGCTGACGCTGATGCCCGATGTCTCGCTGGTCTTCGACCTGGTGCTGCTGACCATCCTCGCCGCGGCAGGCACCCTGCATCCCATCGTCATGACGGCGGGGCGCGGAACGGTGGCGCCTGCGCTGCGAGGGCGGGCGCTGGGTGTTCTGAACACCTTCGTCTTTCTGGGCATGGCCTGTGCGTCGGGCGGCTACGGATGGCTGGCACGCCAGGGCTTTCGCGCCGGCCGCAGCGCGGGAGCGATCTACGGCAGCCTGTTCGCGGTCGCCGCCGTCATGCTGCTGCTGGGACTGTTGCCGTACCTGCTGCGTTCGCTGCGGCGCGCGCCCAGGTCGGCCTGAGGCCATCGCCGGCATAGTGCTGCCGTGGCGGGCAGGGCCATGCACCGCGTCCTAGAATGTCCGGATGATTTCCCGCGAACCCACCATCGAACGCCTCGCCATTGCCCAGCGCCTGCTGCTGGAACCCTTCGGCCTGGATGAATCCCACCTGTCGCGCGCGCTTTCTGAAATCCGCTCGCACAAGGTCGATGACGCCGACCTGTACTTCCAGTACACCCGCAGCGAAGGCTGGAGCCTCGAAGAAGGCATCGTCAAGACGGGATCCTTCAGCATCGACCAGGGCGTGGGCGTGCGGGCCGTGAGCGGCGAAAAAACCGCCTTCGCCTACTCGGACGATATTTCCGAAGCGTCCCTGCTGGACGCGGCGCGCACCGTGCGCTCCATATCGCAGGCGTCGCGCGGCGGCCGTGCCAAGGTGGCGACCCGCAAGATCGCGGGCAGCCGTTCCCTGTACCCCGAGGTCGACCCCATCGCTTCGCTGGACAGCAATGCCAAGGTCGCGCTGCTGGGCCGGGTGGAGCAACTGGCACGCGCGAAGGATCCCCGGGTGGCGCAGGTCATGGCCGGCCTGGCTGCCGAATACGACGTCGTCCTGATCGCCCGGGCCGACGGCACCCTGGCAGCCGATGTTCGTCCGCTGGTGCGTCTGTCGGTCACCGTCATCGCCGAACAGGGCGGCCGGCGCGAGGTCGGCTCCGCTGGCGGGGGCGGCCGTTTCGGCCTGGCTTATTTCGACGATGCACTCATCACGCATTACGTGGACGAAGCCGTGCGCCAGGCACTGGTCAACCTGGAGTCGCGTCCGGCTCCCGCTGGCGAGATGACGGTGGTGCTGGGTTCCGGCTGGCCCGGCATCCTGCTGCACGAGGCCATCGGCCACGGCCTGGAAGGCGATTTCAACCGCAAGGGTTCGAGCGCGTTTTCCGGTCGCATCGGCCAGCGGGTGGCGGCCAAGGGCGTCACCGTGCTCGACGACGGCACCATCGCCGACCGCCGCGGATCGCTCAACGTGGATGACGAAGGCAACGCCAGCCAGCGCAACGTGCTGATCGAGGACGGCATCCTCAAGTCGTACATCCAGGACGCGATGAACGCGCGCCTGATGGGTGTGCCGGCAACCGGCAACGGCCGCCGCGAAAGCTACGCACACATCCCCATGCCACGCATGACCAACACCTACATGCTGGGTGGCGACAAGGATCCCCAGGAAATCGTCGCCAGCATCAAGAAGGGCCTCTATGCCACCAACTTCGGTGGCGGACAGGTGGACATCACCAGCGGCAAGTTCGTTTTTTCCGCCAGCGAGGCCTATTGGGTCGAAAACGGCAAGATCCTCTACCCGGTCAAGGGTGCGACCATCGTCGGCGCCGGCCCCGAGGCGCTGAAGAAGGTCACCATGATCGGTAACGACATGGCGCTGGATCCGGGCGTTGGCACCTGTGGCAAGGAAGGCCAGAGCGTGCCCGTCGGTGTCGGCCAGCCGACCCTGCGCATCAACGACCTGACTGTCGGCGGAACCGCCTGATTTTCCTGTGATACATTTCGCCGCTATGCAAACCCGCGCCGTCTACTCGTTTTATTTCTGGTTTCCGACCTTCGGCGGACCGGAAGCGCGCGCGTAAAGCAAACACTCTTCCCTGGAACCGCCGAGCTGAAAAGCCCGGCGGTTTTTTTTTGCCCCTGCGGATCCCGAACCCACCGTCACCGATCAAGCCGATCAGGACACAGAAAAAGGAGTTAGCACCATGAACGCTTCCGTCAACACCCCCAGCGAGCCTTGGTATGCGCGCGCCGAGAAAACCAGCCGCACCGACGACGAACGTATCAAGGACATCACTGTGTTGCCGCCTCCAGAGCATCTGATCCGCTTTTTCCCCATCAACGGCACCCCTGTCGAAACGCTGATCGACAACACCCGCCGCAGGATCCACAACATCATGGCCGGCACGGACGACCGGCTGCTGGTGATCATCGGGCCGTGTTCCATCCACGATCCGGTGGCGGCTGTCGAATACGCCCGCCGCCTCGCGGTACAACGCGAAAAGTACGCCGACACGCTGGAAATCGTGATGCGCGTGTATTTCGAGAAGCCACGCACCACGGTCGGCTGGAAGGGCCTGATCAACGACCCCTACCTGGACGAAAGCTTCCGCATCGACGAAGGCCTGCGCATGGCGCGCCAGCTGCTGATCGACATCAACCGCCTGGGACTGCCGGCGGGCAGCGAGTTCCTGGACGTGATCTCGCCCCAGTACATCGGCGACCTGATCTCGTGGGGAGCCATCGGCGCCCGCACCACCGAAAGCCAGGTGCATCGCGAACTGGCTTCGGGTATTTCGGCACCCATCGGTTTCAAGAACGGCACCGACGGCAACATCCGCATAGCGACCGACGCCATCCAGGCGGCGGCTCGTGGCCATCATTTCCTGTCGGTCCACAAGAACGGCCAGGTCGCCATCGTGCAGACCGACGGCAACAAGGACTGCCACGTCATCCTGCGCGGCGGCAAGGCGCCCAACTACGACGCCGTCAGTGTCGCTGCAGCCTGCGCCGACCTCGAAAAGGCGGGCCTGCATCCCACCCTCATGGTCGATTGCAGCCATGCCAACAGCAGCAAGCAGCATGAACGCCAGCTGACGGTGGCGCAGGAAATCGGCCAGCAGATCGCCGGCGGTTCACGCAGCGTGTTCGGTGTGATGGTCGAAAGCCATCTGCAGGCCGGCGCGCAGAAGTTCACGCCTGGCAAGGACGATTCGGCAGCCCTGACCTACGGCCAGAGCATCACCGACGCCTGCCTTGGCTGGGACGACTCGCTGGAAACGCTGGAAGTGCTGTCCGCCGCGGTCAAGACGCGCCGCGGCTGAGCCACACTGCGGCCGAGGGCTCAGCCCTTGGCCTGCAGCGCAGCCAGCAGCAGCGGGTGGATGCCGCCGAAACTGCCGTTGCTCATGCAGACGATGTGATCTCCGGGCAATGCGGCTGCCGCCACTTGCTGCACCAGTGCAGCGACCGTTCCGGCCGTGTGGCCGCGTTCTCCGAGCGGTGCCAGGGCGGCTGCCGCGTCCCAGTCCAGTCCGCCGGTGTGGCAGAAGGCAAGATCGGCATCCTTCAGGCTGGCTGGCAGCTGGGCGGCCATGGTTCCCAGCTTCATGGTGTTGCTGCGTGGTTCGAACACCGCCAGGATGCGCGCCTCGCCGGGTTGCCTGTCGAGTTGACGTCGCAGGCCGTCCAGGGTGGTCCGGATGGCGGTGGGATGGTGGGCGAAGTCGTCGTACACCGTGACGCCATGCGCCACGCCCCGTTGTTCCATGCGCCGGCGCGGGCTGATGAATTCGCCGAGGGCGGCACATGCATCCGCCGGCGTCACGCCCAGGTGTTCGGCCGCCGCGATGGCGGCAAGTGCGTTGTTCTGGTTGTGCACACCGGTCAGCGACCAGCGCACCCGGCCTGCGGCGGTGCCATATGCCATCACGGTGAAGTCGCTGGGTTCGCCATCGGCGCTGAAGTCACTCAGGACAGCTCCTTCGGTGCCGAACCGCCGCAGTCCGCTCCAGCAGCCCTGGTCGAGCACCCTTTCCAGGGCGGGCTCGCCACCGTTCGAAACGACCCGTCCGCTGGTCGGCACCGTCCGCAGCAGGTGATGGAACTGACGTTCGATGGCAGCCAGGTCATCGAAGATGTCGGCGTGATCGAACTCCAGGTTGTTCAGTACGGCGGTGTTCGGGCGGTAGTGAACGAACTTGCTGCGTTTGTCGAAAAAAGCGGTGTCGTATTCGTCGGCTTCGATGACGAAGGCCTTGCCGGTTCCAAGCCGGGCCGAGACGCCGAAATTGAGCGGCACCCCGCCCACCAGGAAGCCGGGTTGAAGTCCTGCCTGGTCGAGGATCCAGGCAAGCATGGCGGTGGTGGTCGTCTTGCCATGGGTGCCGGCGACGGCCAGCACGTGGCGACCATGGAGCACGTTTTCAGCCAGCCATTGCGGGCCGCTCGTGTAGCGGGCGCCGGTGTCCAGGATGGCCTCCATCAGCGGAAACTTGGGTGTGCCGTCGGCCAGGCGCGCCCGGCTGACCACGTTGCCTACTACGTAGATATCTGGCGACAGTGCCAGTTGTTCTGCGCCGAAACCTTCGATGAGCTCGATCCCCAGCGCCCGCAGCTGGTCGCTCATGGGAGGGTAGACGCCGGCATCGCAACCCGTGACGCGGTGTCCGGCTTCGCGTGCGAGGGCGGCCACGCCTCCCATGAAGGTGCCGCAAATACCGAGAATGTGGATATGCATGGCGCAGGATTCTACGGACCGGCCATTGGCACACACGCGCGCTTGCGGCGAGAATTGCTCAACTTCTGCGAGCACCGCCATGGAAACCGCCACCGCTGAAATCGCCGCCACCGCCGCCCGGCTGGTGGTGGAAGAGGGCCTCGAATACGGCCCTGCAAAACGTCGCGCCGCCAAACAGCTGGCACTTTCAGGTCGCGCGCCCTTGCCCGACAACGAAGCCGTCGAAGACGCGGTGCGCGAACATATCTCCATCTTCTGCGAAGACACACAGCCTGCCGAACTGCGCGCCCTGCGGGAACTTGCGCTGGTCTGGATGACACGCATGGCTGAATTTCGCCCCTACCTTGGCGGCGCGGTCTGGCACGGAACGGCCACCAGGCTTTCGGATATCTATATCCAGATGTTCTGCGACGACTGCAAATCGGCTGAGATCTCGTTGATCGATCACCGCGTCGATTACGACCCTCAGACGGTCATCGGCTTTCACGGCGAATCGGTCGAAGCTCTCAGTGTGGCCGGGCGGTCGCCCGACCTGGACGTAGTCGTCGGCGTTCACCTGATGGTCTATGACCTCGACGATCTGCGTGGTGCGTTGCGGCTGGACGGGCGAGGGCGTCCACCGCGTGGTGACATTGCGGCGGTGCGGGCTTTGCTGGCGGCCGGTTGAGTCACTTGTGCGACGATTCCCGCATGTCCGATTCAGATAACGCCATCGCAAACGATCGCCCATCACGTCGAAAGGCAGTGCTTTGGGCGACTGCCGGCGTCGCTGCCGTGGCGGGCGCTGGCCTGGCCTGGCGGTCCACGGCGGCAAAAGGCGACGACAGTGGCGCTGCCCTGTGGCAGCAGCAGTTCGACAAACCCGACGGCCAGCCGCTGGACCTGGCCGGTTTCCGGGGCAAGGGCAAGCTGATCGTCAATTTCTGGGCGACCTGGTGCCCTCCCTGCGTGGCCGAGTTGCCCATGCTTGACCGTTTCGGTCGTGACTTCGCAGGCAAGGGTTGGCAGGTGCTAGGGCTGGCGGTCGATCAGCCGAGTTCGGTGCGGAAGTTCCTTGCGGCCAGGCCGATTGCCTTCCCGGTAGGCATGGCAGGGCTCGAGGGAACGGACCTTTCCCGCAGGTTGGGCAACACCCAGGGTAGCCTGCCTTTTACCGTGGTTTTTGCATCGAACGGCACTGTTCTACACCGTAAAATTGGTCAACTCACCGAAGCCGACCTGGGTAGCTGGGTTTAGTCGTTCGGCGGGCCGCGCCTCTCCCCTGGCGCGGTTTTACGCAAAGATAGGTCACGGTTTTGTGAAAAGACTGCTGATAAGCGTAATTTGCCGCTCAGTTGCGGTACATTCGCCCTCTGTTTTTTACAGGCGCTCCAACGGGCGCCGAGCTTCCCCATGGACCTGCGAAAACTCAAGACCTTGATCGACCTCGTCTCCGAGTCGAACGTTTCAGAACTCGAGATCACCGAAGCCGAAGGCAAGGTGCGTATCGTCAAGGGCGGTGGCGCCATCGTTCAGCAATACATGCCCGCACCGGTCGCAGCCGCGCCGGCACCCGCTGCCGCTCCGGCCGCAGCCGCTGCTCCTGCAGTTGCAGCAGCACCGGAAGTCCCGGCCGGCCACATCGTCAAGTCGCCGATGGTCGGAACGCTGTATCACGCATCTAGCCCGGGCGCCAACAGCTTCGTGCAGGTCGGTAGCGTCGTCAAGGAAGGCGACACCATCTGCATCATCGAAGCAATGAAGATCCTCAACGAGATCGAAGCGGACAAATCCGGCACCGTCATGCAGATACTGGCGGAAAACGGCCAGGCGGTGGAATACGGCCAGCCCCTGTTCGTGATCGGCTGAAGCGACATGTTCAAGAAGATCCTGGTCGCCAATCGGGGGGAGATCGCCCTGCGGGTACAGCGCGCTTGCCGCGAAATGGGCGTGACCGCGGTCATGGTCTATTCCGAGGCCGACCGCGATGCGAAATACGTCAAGCTGGCCGAAGAGGCCGTCTGCATCGGGCCGGCGCCCTCGGGCCTGTCCTATCTCAACATGCCGGCCATCATCTCGGCCGCCGAGGTAACCGACGCCGAGGCGATCCACCCCGGCTATGGTTTCCTGAGTGAAAACGCGGCTTTCGCCGAACGTGTCGAGAAGAGCGGTTTCCAGTTCATCGGTCCCACGCCCGAGTCGATCCGAATCATGGGCGACAAGGTTTCGGCCAAGGTCGCGATGATCAAGGCCGGCGTGCCATGCGTGCCCGGCTCCGAAGGCGAGCTCGGCGATGACGCCGCGACCAACAAACGCATCGCCAAGGCGATCGGCTACCCGGTCATCATCAAGGCGGCCGGCGGCGGCGGCGGCCGCGGCATGCGGGTCGTCCATACCGAAGCCGCACTGGTCAATGCGATCCAGATGACCAAGGCCGAAGCCGGCGCTGCGTTCAACAATCCTGCGGTCTACATGGAGAAATTCCTGCAGAACCCGCGGCACATTGAAATCCAGATACTGGCCGACAAACACAAGAACGCCGTCTACCTCGGCGAGCGCGACTGTTCCATGCAGCGCCGTCACCAGAAGGTGATCGAGGAAGCGCCGGCGCCCGGTATTCCACGCAAGCTCATCGAGCGCATCGGCGAACGTTGCGTGGCCGCCTGCAAGAAGATCGGCTACCGCGGCGCGGGTACCTTCGAGTTCCTGTACGAAAACGGCGAGTTCTATTTCATCGAAATGAACACCCGCGTGCAGGTGGAGCATCCGGTGACCGAACTCATCACCGGCGTGGACATCGTCAAGACGCAGATCATGGTCGCGGCCGGCGAAAAGCTGCCCTTCACCCAGCGCGACATCGTGCTGCGCGGCCACGCCATCGAATGCCGGGTCAATGCCGAGGACCCGTACAAGTTCACCCCGTCGCCCGGTCGAATCACGACCTGGCACGCACCGGGCGGGCCTGGCGTGCGCGTTGACTCGCATGCGTACACCAACTACTTCGTGCCGCCGAACTACGACTCGATGATCGGCAAGATCATCACCCACGGCGACAGCCGCGAGCAGGCCATCGCCCGCATGCGGACCGCGCTGCTGGAAACCGTCATCGAGGGCATCAAGACCAACGTGCCGCTGCACCGCGAAGTGATGGTCGACGCACGATTCCAGGAAGGTGGCACCAATATCCACTACCTCGAAGAGTGGCTGGCTGCACACAACCGTTAAGCATTCGATGTCCTTGTACGAACTGCACCTGCTGGTGCCGGAAGACGGCGTCGAGCCGGTTAGCGACGCGCTGGAAGCGCTGGAAGCCCTGTCCGTCGGTGTCGAGGACGCCGATGCGCAGACACCCGCCGAACAAGCCCTGTTCGGTGAGCCCGGCATGCCGCCGCCGCGTGAAGGCTGGCAACGCTCGCGGCTGACGGCATTGTTCCCGGACGAAGCTTCGGCACGCGAGGCGGCCGAACTGCTGGCTGCGCAGGACTTTTTCGAGGGCTGCACGGTACAGGGCATCGGACCGGTGGCCGAGCAGGACTGGGTGCGCCTGACGCAATCCCAGTTCACGCCGGTCGAGATCACGCCGGACTTCTGGATCGTGCCGACCTGGCACGAGGTGCCGGCTGCCGCGCGCCGCATGATCCGGCTCGATCCGGGCCTGGCTTTCGGCACCGGTACACATCCCACCACCCGAATGTGCCTGCGCTGGACCGCCGGGCGGCAGCCGGGTGAACTGGGGCGTGTGCTCGACTATGGTTGCGGCTCCGGAATCCTTGCCATCGGCGCCGCGCTGTACGGCGCCATTTCGGTCGATGCGGTGGATATCGACGAAGCCGCAGTGCAATCGACCCGTGACAACGCGGCCGCCAACGGCGTCGTGTTGCAGGCCGGCCTGCCGGACGCGGCCCAGGGCGCCTATGGCACCGTGCTGGCCAACATCCTTGCCACACCGCTGAAGGTGCTGGCGCCGCTGCTGTGCGCCCATGTCGACGCCGGCGGTTCGCTAGTGCTGGCGGGCATCCTGTCGCGCCAGGCGGACGAATTGAAGGAAGCCTATGCGCCATACCTGGCGCTGTCGGTGACCGACGAGGAAGACGGCTGGATCCTGATGACGGCTTCCCGGCCCGCCTGATGGCGTGGCGGGCGCTGTGGCGCTGCCTACAATCGGCGTGCCCATGAGCCTGTCCACCCGCTGCCCCGCATGTTCGACGACCTTCAAGGTCGTTCCCGATCAGCTGAAGATCTCGGAAGGCTGGGTGCGCTGCGGCCAATGCGGCGAAGTCTTCGATGCGACGGCCCACCTGCGACCGCTGGGCGAGCCGTTTCCCGGTCCGGCGCCGGCAGCGGGGCCTGAACCTGAACCCGCCTCGCACGTTGCCGGGGTAGAACCCCCCGCTGAAGTTCCGTTGGATGACGAAGCTGCGGTGCCTGCGGTCGCGGAGAAACCTGCACCCCTTCCGTCCGAGCCTGCGGCTGTCTGGTTGCGCCGTTCGCCCGCAGCACGGGTCGTGCTGAACGGCGAGACTTTGGAGCAGCCGAAGCCGATGGCGGATCCGGACTACGAGGACGATTTCCAGGATCCCGAAGACGAGCACGAGCGAGAGCAAGGGCAAGAGCAAGAGCAAGAGCAAGAGCAAGACGAGGATGGCGACGTTCCCTCCGCCCTGCTGCTGCAGACGGCCGACAACGACGAACCCCAGCAATCCCTTTACCAGCCCGCGTTCGTTCCACCGGCACCGGTCGGCGGAACGCTGGAAGCCCGGGCCGAAGTGGGCGACGCGGCGGCCACGCTGCGGGAACTCGACTTCGTGCGTGTGGCCGAACGCCGGGCGTTCTGGCAACAGCCGATGGTCATCCTCGCCAGTCTGCTGGTTTGCGCGGCATTGGCACTGGTGCTGGCATTGCAGTTCCTGCATGCCGAGCGCGACCGGCTCGCTGCGCACCTTCCAGGGCTCAGGCCCACGCTGGTCTCGCTGTGTGTGCCGCTGCGGTGTGAAGTGCTGCCGCTGAAGCGCATCGATGCGATGGTGATCGATGCGTCTTCGTTCAACAAGGCGCGGGGCGATCTCTTCCAGTTCGATGTCGAGGTGCGCAACACGGCAGCCATCCCATTGGCCATGCCGGCATTGGAACTAACGCTTACCGACAGCCAGGATCAGCCCCTGGTGCGCCGCGTATTGATGCCGACCGACCTGAATGCACCGCCCGAGCTGGGTGCCAGCGGCGCATGGAGCGGCAGCCTGCCGGTCGGGCTGCAGGCCCCCGTCGGTGCAGACCGGGTGGCCGGTTACCGCGTGTTGGCCTTCTATCCCTGAGCGGCCCCTGCAAGAAGCCATCAGCGGACTCTCTTCCTCTTCCTTCTCATCAGCGAGCTTCCATGTCAGCCATCATTTGTGGATCCCTGGCCTTCGACACCATCATGGGTTTCGAGGGACGTTTTGCCGAACAGATCCTGCCGGAACAGTTGCACATCCTCAACGTGTCCTTCCTGGTGCCTTCTCTGAGCCGCGACTTCGGCGGTTGCGCCGGCAACATCGCCTATGCACTCAAGGCGCTGGGCGGCACGCCCCTGCCCATGGCAACGGTCGGCAGCGACGGCGCGGAATACCTGACGCGCCTGCGCGAACTCGGGATCTCGACCGAATACGTGCATACCGTGGACGGCAGCTTCACAGCGCAGGCGATGATCATGACCGACCGCGACAACAACCAGATCACCGCCTTTCACCCGGGCGCGATGATGCAGGCGCATGTCACCCGCATCGAGGCCCGTCCCGACGTGAAGGTGGGCATCGTTTCGCCGGACGGTCGGGACGCCATGCTGCAACACGCGCAGCAGTTCGCCGAGGCCGGCATTCCTTTCGTGTTCGATCCGGGCCAGGGCCTGCCGATGTTCGACGGACCAGCACTGACCGCGTTTGTCGAGCAGGCCAGCTGGGTGACCGTCAATGATTACGAAGGTCGCATGCTGTGCGAACGTACCGGCCTGAGCCTGGCCGACCTGTCGAGAAAGGTCCGTGGCCTGATCGTCACGCTGGCGGCCGAGGGCTGCGAGGTCTGGGTGGACGGTGAGCGTACCCATGTGCCCGGTGTCCAGCCTGCGGCGGTGGTCGATCCCACCGGTTGCGGCGATGCCTGGCGTGGCGCACTGCTGTTCGGGCTGGAGCAGGGCTGGGACCTGGTGCGTTGCGCGCAACTCGGCAACCAGGTCGGTGCAGCCAAGGTTGCACAACGCGGGCCGCAGAACTACACGCTGGCCGGCATTCTGTAAGGCAAAAAAAAGCCCGATGCCGGGGGGCATCGGGCGAGAGACGGTGAGTCTCTAACCGATCAGGGCTTGGTGCCGGTCGGGAACGGCCATGCGGCCTGCGGGTTCAGCGTGGTCTGTGCAGCGGGTGCAGTCGCGGCGGCGCTGGAAGGCGCGGCTGCGGGGGCAGCGGCTTTCTTGGCGGCGGCCTTCTTTGCAGGTGCTGCCTTCTTTGCCGGAGCCGGTGCGGGCGCTGGTGCAGGCGCAGGGGCCGCTGCCTTCTTCGCCGGAGTGGCGGCCTTCTTGGCCGGTGCAGCAGGCTTTGCCGACGCCGTCACCTTCTTTGCGGGTGCGGCAGGTTTTGCCGGTGCTGCCTTCTTTGCTGGAGCCGGAGCAGCAGCCTTCTTTGCCGGTGCAGCCTTCTTGGCAGGTGCCGGAGCGGCCTTCTTGGCGGGAGCTGCCTTCTTCGCTGGAGCTGCCTTCTTGGCAGGTGCCGGAACAGCCTTCTTGGCCGGAGCGGCCTTCTTCGCTGGAGCAGCCTTCTTGGCAGGAGCGGCCTTCTTTGCCGGTGCCGGAGCAGCCTTCTTGGCAGGAGCAGCAGCCTTCTTGGCGGGAGCGGCCTTCTTCGCAGGAGCCACGGCCTTCTTGGCGGCGACAGCCTTCTTTGCCGGAGCCGCAGCCTTCTTGGCGGGCGCCGGAGCTGCCTTCTTGGCGGCTGCCGGTGCTGCAGCCTTCTTGGCCACGACCTTCTTTGCCGGTGCCGGCGCCGGTGCTGCAGCCTTCTTGGCGGGAGCTGGTGCCGGAGCCGCTGCCTTCTTCGTCACGACCTTTTTCGCTGGTGCCGCCGTCTTTGCGGGGGCGGCCTTCTTGGCGGCCGGTTTTTTCGCAGTTGCCATTATTTTCTCCTTGGTCACATTACAAAGAGCACTCCGCTCGCACTTTGGGCGACGGAATGATCCATGGTGCTGAAGCTCGAACGAGGTCGGGCTTCAGCACCATGAACGCAGGAACGCCTGCCGCTCCGCGCTCTGACGGCGCAGTGAGGGGCAGGCGTGAATCGGGGGGCCATGACGGATTGCAGTGTCAGCCTTCTAGTCCCAGGAAAGGGCGCCGCCGGATTGATATTCGATGACCCGGGTCTCGAAGAAATTGCGTTCCTTCTTCAGGTCGATCATTTCGCTCATCCAGGGGAACGGATTTTCCTCATTGGGGAAAAGGGGCTCGAGGCCGATCTGCGTGGCGCGGCGGTTGGCGATGTAGCGAAGGTAGCCCTTGAACATCGACGCGTTCATGCCCAGCACGCCACGCGGCATGGTGTCTTCGGCGTACTTGTATTCGAGTTCGACGGCCTTGGCGAACAGCAACTTGATCTCGGCCTTGAACTCGTTGGTCCACAGCTGCGGGTTCTCGAGCTTGAGCTGGTTGATCAGGTCGATGCCGAAATTGCAGTGCATCGACTCGTCACGCAGGATGTACTGGTACTGCTCGGCCGCGCCCGTCATCTTGTTCTGGCGGCCCAGGGCCAGGATCTGGGTGAAGCCGACGTAGAAGAACAGGCCTTCCATCAGGCAGGCGAACACGATCAGCGACTTGAGCAGGGTCTGGTCGGTTTCGAAGGTGCCGGTATGGAAATGCGGGTCGCTGATGGCTTCGATGAAGGGGATCAGGAACTCGTCCTTCTCGCGGATCGACTGGACTTCGTTGTAGGCGTTGAAGATCTCGGATTCATCCAGGCCCAGCGACTCCACGATGTACTGGTAGGCGTGGGTGTGGATGGCTTCCTCGAAGGCCTGGCGAAGCAGGAACTGGCGGCACTCGGGTGCGGTGATGTGGCGGTAGGTGCCCAGCACGATGTTGTTGGCTGCTAGCGAGTCGGCGGTGACGAAGAAGCCGAGGTTGCGCTTGACGATGCGGCGTTCGTCTTCGGTCAGGCCGTTCGGGTCTTTCCAAAGTGCGATGTCGCGGGTCATGTTGACCTCTTGAGGCATCCAGTGGTTGGCGCAGGTGGCCAGGTACTTTTCCCAGGCCCACTTGTACTTGAAAGGCACCAGCTGGTTGACGTCGGTCTTGGCGTTGATGATGCGTTTGTCGGCCGCATTCACGCGACGTGCGACAGGTGCTGCAGCTGCCATCACGGTGGCTTGTGCAAGCTCGGCCAGCGGTGCTGCCGCGGCTGCCTGCACCGGTGCGACGGGTGCCGCAACAGGTGCTGCGACAGGTGCCGGATGAACACGCGCAGCAGGCGTCTCGCCGTGCGTCGTGGACGGCGTTGTGGGAATGGTTTCTTCGTCCCAGGTCAGCATGGATTTTCCGATCGTTCGATTATGAAAGCAGGCCTGTGAAATGAAAAGCGGCTGACACAGCTGCATGCATTTCGGCAGGCCTTTGATGTTGTGCTGGAGCATCGTGCCAAGCCTGTTCTGAGGCATGCCGGGCACGATGTCGATAGGCCGTCCGGCCTCGACTCAAATTACTGGCAGGCTTCGCAACCGGGGTCGTCGATGGCGCAGAACTTGATGTCGGTCGCCGGCACCGAAGCAGCATCGGCTTCGGCCTGGGCGCGTGCCTGGGCAGCAGCGGCTTCGAGTGCTGAAGGTGCTGCCTTCTGCGACGACGAAACTGCGTTGAGGCGATCCGAATGCACGGTCGATTTCTCGGCGTGCGTGGCGCTGATGGTGCGCAGGTAATAAGTGGTCTTCAGGCCGCGGGTCCACGCCAGCTTGTAGGTGTCGTCGAGCTTCTTGCCCGATGCGCCTGCCATGTAGATGTTCAGCGACTGGGCCTGGTCGATCCACTTCTGGCGGCGTGACGCTGCCTCGACCAGCCAGGTGGTCTCGACCTCGAACGCGGTCGCGTAGAGCGACTTGATCTCGGGTGGTACGCGGTCGATGGGGCGCAGCGATCCGTCGAAGTGCTTCAGGTCCATGACCATCACGTCGTCCCACAGGTTCAGGCGCTTCAGGTCACGCACCAGGTAGCTGTTGATGACGGTGAATTCACCGGACAGGTTCGACTTGACCGACAGGTTGCCGAAGCAGGGTTCGATGGATGCATCGACGCCGATGATGTTGGAAATGGTGGCGGTCGGGGCGATGGCCACGCAGTTCGAATTGCGCATGCCGTCGGCCGCGATCTTCTTGCGCAGCGTGTCCCAGTCCATCGACACCGAGCGGTCGACCTCGACATAACCACCGCGCGCTTCGGCCAGCAGGTTCAGGGTGTCCAGAGGCAGGATGCCCTGGTCCCACAGCGAACCCTGGTAGGTCTCGTAGCGGCCACGTTCACGCGCCAGTTCGGTCGATGCCCAATAGGCGTAGTAGCAGATGGCTTCCATCGACTTGTCGGCAAACTCGACGGCCTGCTGCGATGCGTACGGGATGCGCAGTTCGTACAGGCTGTCCTGGAAGCCCATCAGGCCCAGGCCGACCGGACGGTGGCGCAGGTTGGAGTCACGTGCCTTCTTGACGGCGTAGTAGTTGATGTCGATCACGTTGTCGAGCATGCGCATAGCCGTGGAAATGGTCTTGCGCAGCTTGTCGTGGTCGAGCTTGCCGTCCTTCAGATGCTGCTGCAGGTTGACCGAGCCCAGGTTGCAGACGGCGGTTTCGGTGTCGCTGGTGTTCAGCGTGATCTCGGTGCACAGGTTGGACGAATGCACGACACCCACGTGCTGCTGCGGCGAGCGCACGTTGCAGGCGTCCTTGAAGGTGATCCAGGGATGGCCGGTCTCGAACAGCATGGTCAGCATCTTGCGCCACAGGTCGGTTGCCTGGAGGGTGCGCGACGGCTTGATCTCGCCGGCCTTGGCACGGGCTTCGTAGGCCACGTAGGCGCGTTCGAAATCAGCGCCGAACAGGTCATGCAGGTCGGGCACGGTGGAGGGCGAGAACAGGGTCCATTCGCCCTTTTCCATGACACGGCGCATGAACAGATCGGGGATCCAGTTCGCGGTGTTCATGTCGTGGGTGCGGCGGCGGTCGTCGCCGGTGTTCTTGCGCAGTTCCAGGAATTCCTCGATATCGAGGTGCCAGGTCTCGAGGTAGGTGCAGACGGCGCCCTTGCGCTTGCCGCCCTGGTTGACCGCCACGGCCGTGTCGTTGACCACCTTCAGGAAGGGCACGACGCCTTGCGATTCGCCGTTGGTGCCCTTGATGTGGGAGCCCAGTGCACGCACGCGGGTCCAGTCATTGCCCAGGCCGCCGGCGAACTTGCTCAGCAGGGCGTTTTCCTTGATGGACTCGTAGATGCCGTCAAGGTCGTCGGGCACGGTGGTCAGGTAGCACGAAGACAGCTGCGAACGCAGGGTGCCGCTGTTGAACAGCGTGGGGGTCGACGACATGAAGTCGAATGACGACAGCACTTCGTAGAACTCGATGGCGCGGGCTTCGCGGTCGGCTTCCTGCAATGCCAGGCCCATGGCCACACGCATGAAGAACGACTGCGGCATTTCGATGCGGGTCTTCTTGACGTGCTGGAAGTAGCGGTCGTAAAGGGTCTGCAGGCCGAGGTAGTCGAACTGCAGGTCGCGTTCGGCTTTCAGGGCACGTGCCAGGCGCGGCAGGTCGTAGCCGCCCAGGCGTTCGTCCAGCAGGTCGTTGTCGATGCCGGTCTGGATGAAACGCGGGAAGTACTCGATGTACGCGGCCGCCATTTCGTGCGGCGCGGTTTCACGGCCGAACACTTCGCGGGCGATGGTGTGCAGCAGCAGGCGCGCGGTGGCGTAGGTGTAGTCGGGGTCTTTCTCGATCAGGGTGCGGGCGGCCAGGATGGCGGCCTTGAACACTTCGTCGATCGGCACGCCGTCGTACAGGTTGCGCATGGTCTCTGCGACGATGGGGTCGGCCTTGACGTCGGCACCCAGGCCGGAGCAGGCCGAGGTGATCAGCGCATGCAGCTTGCCCATGTCCATGGCGACCCGCTGGCCGTTGTCCATCACGTGCATGGTCGGCGCGGCCGGCTTGGCCTCCTCCACCTGGCGGGTGCGTTCTTGCGTGCGGCGCTCGCGGTACAGCACATAGGCACGGGCGACTTCGTGGTGGCTGCCGCGCATCAGGCCGAGTTCGACCTGGTCCTGCACGTCCTCGATGTGGAAAGTGCCGCCGCCCGGACGCGAACGCACCAGGGCGCGAGATACGTTCTGGGTCAGCAGGTCGACCGTTTCACGCACGCTGGCCGATGCCGCGCCGCCGGTGCCGTGCACTGCCAGGAAAGCCTTCATCAGCGCGACGGCGATCTTTTGCGGCTCGAAAGGCACGACCGAGCCGTTGCGGCGAATGATCTGGTAGTGCGAATGCGTGCCCGTGCTGACCGCGGGCGGGTTCTGGCCGGCGAACGAAGCAGGGGCGGCAGGTGCCTGGAAGGGTTGGCCGGCGTCGGCAATGGGCGTGCTGGTGGCAGTTTGCATTCGGGTATTCCTCAACGTTGTTCAGTGGCTTTTGACCGTGTACGCGGCACGTGGCGGCGGCAGGAAACGCGCTATCTCGGCAATCGCTGCCAACGGTGCTGGCAGTCTTACGGCAGTGGGGAATGCCGGATCGAAGCCCTATATGTAGGGTCGGGGGTCATTCTAGACACCACAGGTTGTGTTGAACACACAAAAAATTGTGCCGTTCCTATTGACATGCGGGATGCTCAAAACCGGCGAAATCATGGAAACCCGGCAAACCCAGCACCCATGCGGCCTGCGGCGTTTGTCCGTCCAAACCGGCATCGAAAAAACGTTCTGAAATTTTTTCGGAGATTTTTTACAGTGCGCTGGCGCTGCCTGGAAATGAGGCACCAGACCATCCGAGCAGACGCTGAAAGCGTTTCCAGTCGAAGCCCGGGCCGGGATCGTTCTTGCGGCCGGGGGCGATGTCCGAATGGCCGGCCACGAAGGTCACCGGATAACGCAACGGCAGCGCCCGGCAGACCCGGGCCAGGGCGTTGTATTGGGCAGGCTCGAAGGTCCGGCCTTCGAGCCCCTCCAGTTCGATGCCGATCGAGTCGTCGTTGCAGTTGTCGCGGCCGCGCCAGTGCGACCGGCCGGCATGCCAGGCGCGTGCGTCGCAATCGACGAACTGCCATAACTCGCCGTCGCGCCGGATGAAGAAGTGGCTCGAGACTTCCATGCCCCGGATGGCGGCGAAATAAGGATGGGCATTCCAGTCGAGCCGGTTGGTGAACAGCTCGAACACTTCGGGGCCGCCGTATTCGCCAGGCGGAAGGCTGATCGAATGCACCACCGCCAGGTCGATTACCGCGCCAGCCGGGCGGGGCCCGAAATTGGGCGAAGGGCAGTGCCGGGCGCTTCGCAGCCAGCCGCCGTCCCAGGTATCGGGGGTGGCGGGGCCGTCAATCTCCGTCTGCGGCACTGTCGGCACTTTCGATGTCTTGTGGATCGCGCGGTTCGGTGATGCCCAGGCGGGCGATGCGGTAGCGGATCTGCCGCAGGCTGATGCCCAGTTGCGCGGCCGCGGCGGTGCGGTTGAACCTGTTTTCGGCGAGTGCCTTCACCAGGATCTCGCGCTCGCGGGCGTCGAGGTAGGCCTGCAGGTCGTCGGGCATGGGGACCGTGGCCGGCACGGGCAGCGGCCGGACGTCGGAGGCGGATTCGTCGTCCTCGGTGGCATCCAGCTGGAGCACGTCGCCCTCGCTGAGCGCCACCGCCCGGTGCAGCAGGTTCTCGAGTTCACGCACATTGCCTGGCAGCGGCAGCGTCTGCAGGCGCTCCAGCGCGGCGCCGGACAGCCGCGGTGTCGGCATTCCCGATTCTGCCGCGATGCGTTCGAGCAATGCGGCGCACAGCTGGGCGAGGTCTTCACGGCGTTCGCGCAGCGGCGGCACCACCACCTCGATCACGTTGAGCCGGTAGTAAAGGTCTTGCCGGAACCGGCCGGCGCGAACGTCGGCGGCCAGGTCGCGATGGGTGGCGCTGACGATGCGTACGTCGATGATGTCTTCCTGGGCGGACCCGACGGGCCGAACGCAGCGCTCCTGGATGGCGCGCAGCAACTTGGACTGCATGGCCAGCGGGAGGTCGCCGATCTCGTCGAGGAAAAGAGTGCCGCCACGGGCCGCCTGGAAATAGCCTTCGCGGTCGGCATTGGCGCCGGTATAGGCACCCTTTCGGGCGCCGAAGAATTCGCTCTCGAGCAGGTTCTCGGGAATGGCGCTGCAGTTGACTGCCACGATGGGTCCCGCCGCCCGGTGGCTGCTCGCATGCAGCGCACGAGCGACCAGTTCCTTGCCGGTTCCGGATTCACCCCGGATCAGCACCGGCGCCATGGTGCGTGCCACCTTGGCGATACGGCCGCGCACCGATTGCATTACCACCGAATCACCGACCATGCGCGCCAGTGCGATGCCGCCAGCCGGCCCGGGAGCTGGCGGCACGCCGGGTGCAGGTCGTGTTACGGGGCTCGCGGCCACCGGGGGCGCCGATCCGGTCTGCACGGCAGCCGCCACTACGGCGCGGAACTGCCGCAGGTCCACGGGTTTGGTCAGGTAGTCGAAAGCACCGGCCTTCAGGGCTTCCACCGCATTCTCGGCAGAACCGAAGGCGGTCATGACGATGCAACGTTCGGGCCGATTGCCGCCGCGCAACATCTGGAGCACCGCCAGGCCGGAGCCATCTGGCAGGCGCATGTCGCTGATGATGGCGCCGAAGCGCTGCTGACCCAGCAGGTCCAGCGCCTCGGCCAGCGTACCGGCGGCCTTGACCCGGTAGCCCTCGCGCAGCAGCGTCAGTTCATAGAGGGTGCGCAGGTCCGGTTCATCGTCGATGACGAGGACGGTCGTGTCGACATGGGCGGAGCGGGTTGCGGCGGTCACGGCGCTATTGTGTCAAACGGCATGACCGGCATCGGACCGGACGGCTGGCGGAAAGCCAGCGTGAAGGCATTTCCCTGCATGGGGCCACGTCCGGTAGGTCGTGCGATGCGCCGGTAGCCGATGGCCGCGCCGTGCCTTTCACACAGTTCGCGGCATATGAAGAGGCCCAGGCCGCTGGAGCGGCTTTCGGACGAGAAGAAGGGCTCGAACAGCCGTTCGGCCACGGTGGGTTCGAGCGGCGGCCCGTCGCTCCAGATTTCCATCAGTGCCTGCTTGCCGGTGCTCCAGGTGCGCACCTGGAGAGCGTCTTCATGGCTGCTGATGTAGCGCAGTGCGTTGTCCAGCAGGTTGACCAGCACGCGCCGGAGGTGGTCCGGGTCGAACTCGACCATCAGGTGCGGGGCGCCGGGCACGAACTGCAGGCCGCAACCGCGTCCGGCACTGACATGCCAGTCGATGCATATCGTGCCGGCCTGCTCGTCGAGCGCCAGGGTGGTGGCGTCGAAATGGAATTGCTGCTGTGCGCGAGACACATCCAGCACTTCTTCCGCGATGCGGGCCAGGCGCTGGGCGTTCTGGCGCACCATGGCGGCCAGGCGTTTCTGGCCGGCGTCGGTGAGGTCTTCATCCAGCAACTGGTTGGCTTGCACGATGGCGGCCAGCGGGTTGCGGATTTCATGCGCCACTGCCGCCGACATGCGGCCCATGGCGGCCAGTTTTTCGGTGCGCAACCGCGCCTCGGTCTCGCGCTGGTCTTCGAGGAACATCACGCAAAGGCGCTCGGCGCGTGTGTACCAGGGTGTCGTCAGCCGGGTCTTGACGTGCAGGCGCCGCGGGCCGCCGCCCTCGTGCTGCAGGGCGATGTCGCCTGCAAGCGCGTCTTCGCCGTCGCCTTGCGCAAAGGTGCGGCGCGCCATTTCCAGCAAGGGGTACCAGCCCGGCGTGCCGGCCAGCGAGAACGGCAGCTGCACCTTCACCACCTGGTCCAGCAGCAGGCGCGCGGCCGGGTTGGCTGCGCGCACGTTGTCCTGGTCGTCCACCACCAGCACACCGTCGCTCAGCGATGCGATGACGAGCTCGTTCACCTGGGCCTGCACCACGGCGGCCTGCTGGCCCAGGCGGGCCAGTTGTTCCTCGCGCGCCAGCCGTGCCGCCACGGGGTGGACCAGCGAGGCCACCAGGAAGTAGCCGGTGCCGGTGAGTCCCGCCTGGGCGAATTGGGCCGGTACCGGGCCATGCCCCTGCAGCCACGCAAGGCACGGTTCGGCCAGCAACAGCAAGGTGACGGCTGCTGCCGTGCCCAGGGACGTCCGGCGCGAGCCCAGCACCGCGGCCATCAGCACCGGCAGGCCCAGCAGCGGCGTGTAGTTCATGCCGCCGGGCTGAAGGTTCTGCATGGCCGAAAAGGCGATCAGGTCGACGCCGATGGTCGACAGCCAGCGCTGGCCCAGCAGTGGCGCATGAAGCCCGGGACGCAGCGTGATACGCACGAAAAGCGTGGCCACCATGTAGGTGCCGCACAGCGCTATGAAGCTCTTGTGGAGGTCCTGGCCCATCAGGTAGACCAGACCTTGCAGCAGGAGCACGGCCAGCGCGACCATCACCCTCGCGGTGGCGAAGCCGTTCCAGATACGCAGCCCCGCGCTTTCGGGTGGCTCGTACCACGGCAGGGTCCGTTCGGTCATTCGGGCAGGTGCCGCGGACTACGAGCCGCGACGGCGGTGCTCGACACAGCAGAACTGGCTACCGTCCGGGCCGGCAATCGCGTCGGTGGCGGGCAGGTGCAGGCCGCAGGCGGCGCAACTGACCATGGGTTCGGGGCCGCGTACCCGGGCTGCGGAAGCCGATGCCGCGGACGCCGCTGTGGTTTTGCCCTGCTTGACAGCGCGCCGCCGGTCGCCGCGCAGCAGCCAGACCAGCAAGGCCACCGTGGCCAGGATCACCAGCAGTTTCATGAGGGCAACCGCCCAAGTACCACTTCCAGTACGAACCGCGAGCCCACATAGGCCAGCAGCAGGAGCATCGATCCGGCGTAAAGCCAGCGCAAGGCGCTGCGTCCGCGCCAGCCGAAACGCGCCCGGCCGAGGATCAGCACCAGAAAGGTGGCCCACGACAGCAGCGAGAAGATCGACTTGTGGTCCCAGCGCCAGGCGCGGCCGTAGATGTGTTCACCGAAGAAGATGCCCGCCAGCAGCGTCGCGGTGAGCAGCACGAATCCGGCGGTGACGAAACGGAAGGTGAGCCGTTCCAGCGTCAGCAGCGGCATGCCGCTGTGGGCATCGCCGCCGCGCCGCATCTGGCGCTCGGTACGGGTCATCAGCCAGGCATGGACCAGCGCGGCGGCAAACAATCCGTACGACGCGATGCCCAGGGCCAGGTGCAGTGCGAACAGCGTGGCACTGCCGCTCACATGGAGCGGCGCCCCGGGAAACACCAGCGCCAGCAGCACCGCTGCGGCTCCCAGTCCGGACAAGGCCCAGCGGGCGCGCAACAGGGGGAACATGCGGCTTTCGACGGCATAGACCGTCAGCACCAGCCAGGCGGTGACCGAAAGTGCCGGGCCGAAGCCAAAACGGGCGGGTTCTGCCAGCAGGGTGCAACCCAGCGCCACGGCGTGCAGCAGCCAGGCCACCACCAGGGTGGCGCGGCCGGCGGCGTCGGAAATACGCCGCGCAAAAATGGCCGGCACTGCATAGGCCCCGGCGGTGGCCAGGCCCAAAGTCAACACCACCCCGGCCGGAGACGCACTCGCTAGAATCATGGCGTCCGAGTGTAGTGGCGTTTGCCGCCTACTTCCGGCGTCGCTGAGGCCTTCGCGCCCAGTCTCCATCGCGGCGCCACGCTGCCCGACGCCGCATTCTTCCGCTTTCGATTCCCATACTTCCCACACCTTCATGGCCTCCGCACTTACCGAAAAGCTCTCCCGACTCGTCAAGGAAATGCGCGGCCAGGCCCGCATCACCGAATCCAACGTGCAGGACATGCTGCGCGAGGTGCGCATGGCCCTGCTCGAGGCCGACGTCGCGCTGCCGGTGGTGCGCGACTTCATTGCCCGGGTAAAGGAAAAGGCCCTGGGCGCAGACGTGCTCGGGTCCCTCAAGCCCGGCCAGGCGCTGGTGGGCATCGTCAACCGTGAACTCGCCGCGACGATGGGCGAGGGCGTCGCCGACCTGAACCTCAACGCCCAGCCGCCGGCGGTGATCCTGATGGCCGGGCTGCAAGGCGCCGGCAAGACCACCACCACCGCCAAGCTGGCCAAGCACCTGATCGAGAAACGCAAGAAGAAGGTGCTTACGGTATCGGGCGACGTCTACCGCCCGGCCGCCATCGAACAGCTGAAGACCGTGACCGCGCAGGCCGGCGCCGAGTGGTTCCCCAGCACGCCCGACCAGAAGCCCCTGGACATCGCGCGCGCGGCAATCGACTACGCCCGCCGCCATTATTTCGACGTGCTGCTGGTCGACACGGCCGGCCGCCTGGCCATCGATGAAGCCTTGATGCGTGAAATCAAGGAACTTCACGCAGAACTGAACCCCATCGAAACCCTGTTCGTGGTCGACGCCATGCAGGGCCAGGATGCGATCAACACCGCCAGGGCCTTCAAGGAAGCGCTGCCGCTCACCGGCATCGTTCTGACCAAGCTCGACGGCGACTCGCGCGGTGGCGCGGCGCTTTCGGTGCGGCAGATCACCGGTGCGCCCATCAAGTTTGCCGGCGTGTCCGAAAAAATCGACGGGTTGGAGGTGTTCGACGCCGAACGTCATGCCGGTCGGGTGCTGGGCATGGGTGACATCGTGGCCTTGGTCGAGCAGGTCACGGCCGGCGTCGACATGGAAGCCGCACAAAAGCTGGCTGCCAAGGTCAAGAGTGGCGATGGATTCGACCTGGAAGACTTCCTGGGCCAGTTGCGTCAGATGAAGCAGATGGGGGGCCTCGGCAGCCTGATGGAGAAGATGCCCACCGAACTGACGGCCAAGGCAGGCGCGGTCGACATGGACAAGGCCGAACGCGAAGTGCGCCGCAAGGAAGGCATCATCTGCAGCATGACCGCGCAAGAGCGCCGCAAGCCCGAGCTCATCAAGGCCACCCGCAAGCGCCGCATCGCGGCAGGTGCAGGTGTGCAGGTTCAGGACGTAAACCGCCTGCTGAACGAGTTCGGCCAGATGCAGACCATGATGAAGAAGATGAAGGGTGGCGGCCTGATGAAGATGATGAAACGCATGGGCGGCATGAAGGGCATGGGTGGCATGCCCGGAATGCCCGGAATGGGTGGCAAACGCCCCTTCTGAAGTAAGCGCGCTGGAGCGCCCATAAAAAAAACCGGCTCGACGAGCCGGTTTTTTGTTTTTGCCGACTTGCTGTATCAGGCAGCAGCGGCAGCAGGTGCGGCCAGGCGTGGACGCGACAGGCGGTTGGCATGCAGACGGGCACGGCGCAGCACCGAAGGCGACCAGCGCTCTTCCGGGATCAGCAGGAAACCGCGGCTGCGCATCACGCTGCCCAGTTCGACATGGCTGGTGTACACGCTGACCGGCACCGACAGCAGCAGCGGCAGGCCGACCGGCAGCAACCAGAGCAGGGCGCTCGGGTCGATTGCGGCGATGCCGGCAGCCAATACGGCAACCACGGCGCTCATCGGAGCCAGGCTTGCCGCAGCGGTGCGCCAGCCCAGGCCGTTGGCTTCGCGGGGAGGCGATTTCCAGTCCAGCTTGATGCCGGTAAGGGCGGTCGCGACAAACAGCGAGTGGGCCAGCATGCGGACCGGCGACTGCAGCACGGCCAGGACGCTTTCCAGCAGCGAACTCTTCAGCAGGCCGACGACACCGCCGAACATGCGTTGCTCACCCTTGATCAGCACTGCGGCGATGCCAAGGATGCGCGGCAGGAAAAGCACGGCCACCGTGAAGGCCCACAGACCCATCAGTTCACCCGGGAGGATGTCGAAGTTCTGTACCAGGCGGCTGCCCGACAGCCACAGGGCAGTGCCCAGGGTCATGAAGGCAAGCCACAGCGGAGCCGAAACATAGGACAGGGCGCCGGTCAGGAACATGGCGCGGTGCACACGGTGCAGGCCCGGTTCGGCAATGAGGCGGAAGTTCTGCATGTTGCCCTGGCACCAGCGGCGGTCACGCTGCAGTTCGCTCAGCAGGTCGGGCGGTTGCTGTTCGTAGCTGCCAGCCAGGTCGGACACGAGCCAGACCTGGTAGCCGGCGCGGCGCATCAGCGCGGCTTCGACGAAGTCGTGCGACATGATGCCGCCCGACATGCCGCCGGTGCCTTCGATGGGGGCCAGGGCGCAATGCTTCATGAAGGGTTCGACGCGCAGGATGGCGTTGTGGCCCCAGTAGTGCGACTCGCCCAGCTGCCAGAACTGCATGCCCAGGGTGAACAGCCGACCGGTCATGCGCGATGCGAACTGCTGCGAACGTGCGTGCAGGGTGGCATGGCCGATCGACTGGGTAGCCGTCTGGATGATGCCGGCCTTGGGATGCGCTTCCATCAGCTTGACCAGCGTCGACAGGCAGTCGCCGCTCATCACGCTGTCGGCGTCCAGCACGACCATGTACTTGTAGTCCTTGCCCCAGCGGCGGCAGAAGTCGGCGACGTTGCCAGCCTTGCGGTGCGTGCGGCGGGTACGCAGACGGTAATACACCTCGATTTGCGGCTGCTCGGGGTTCTGGGCCAGCGCCGTGCGCAGGTCTTCCCAGGCGGCACGTTCGGCCTTGGCGATCTCGGGGTTGTAGCTGTCGGACAGCACGAACACATCGAACACCTTGGCATTGCCGGTGGCGGCTACCGACTCGCAGGTGGCGCGCAGGCCGGCGAATACGGTAGCGACGTCTTCGTTGCAGATCGGCATGATGATCGCGGTGCGTGCTTCAGGATTCATCGCGTGGTCGCGGACTTCCTTGGACGACAGGGTATGCGGGTCGCCGCGCAGCGACACCCAGAAACCCATCAGCGCCGTGGTGAAACCGGTCACCACCCAGGCGGACAACACGGCGAACAGCACGATCTGGCCGTATTGCAGCAGCGCGTTGTCGTAATCCGGCTGCACACCGGCAAAAAGCGCAGTGGCGATGCCGGTGGTGAAGATGGTCAGCAGGAGGAAGGTCATGCGGCGTGCATTGGCTGCACGTTGCCAGGCTTCCGGAGATTTGCGTTCAGCGTCGATTGCGCTAGGGGCTGCGCGGCGACCGGTGACGGCCATCGCCAGGCCGGTGCCGATGCTGTTCCAGAAACCGCGCCATGGCAGCGGGGCCATGGATCCACGATTCACCGGAGGCGCGGTAACCGCATTTGGGTGACGTTCCTCACGCAGCTTGCTGCGGGCGGCGCGGAGCCGGAGGGAGGTGGCATTTAGGATTCGCATGGCAGCATTACTGCAATGCCCGTGCCAGCCTTTTTAAAACCAACAAAATCAACAGGTTAAGGGGAGTTGTTAAGCTCGTTTCGATGAAACATCGTCGCATTTGCGTCCAAAAGCCGTCTTTTTGTCGCCAAACCCCGACAGCTCAGGGTTCTCCCGCATCTCATCCTATATAAATCAACGACTTAGCCTTGTCGTCAGTCAGCGACGCCGTTTTGGCCGTCAACGACAGCATCCGCCTTGAAGTGACCAGGCGTGAGTGCGTGCTTCTGAAGCAGCCTATAAAACTCGGTTCGATTACGGTCCGCAAGCCGGGAGGCGTCGGCGACGTTGCCGTCCGTCAATTTGAGCAGGCCCACCAGATAGTCGCGTTCGAACTTGGTCTTGGCATCGGCATAACTGAGCACTTCGACGGACGGCGTGCGCAGTGCGCGCTGCACCAGGGCCAGCGGCACCAGTGGAGTGGTCGAGAGCGCGCAAACCTGTTCCACCACGTTGTAGAGCTGTCGCACATTGCCAGGCCACGAGGCGGTGGTCAGGGCCTTGAGAGCCTCGGGTGCAAAACCGGAGAGTCGTTTTCCGTACTTCTTGCTGAGCTTGTGCAGGAAGTAGTTGGCCAGCAGCGGCACGTCTTCGCGCCTTTCGCCCAGCGTGGGCAGCGTCAGCGTGACCACGTTCAGGCGGTAATAGAGGTCTTCGCGGAACTGGCCGTTCCGCATGGCCACGTCCAGGTCGCGGTGGGTGGCCGAAATGATCCGGACATCGACCGGGATCGACGCGCTGGAACCCAGCGGCCGCACCGCGCGTTCCTGCAGGACCCGCAGCAGCTTGACCTGCAATGCGGGCGGCATGTCGCCGATTTCGTCCAGCAGCAGGGTGCCGCCGTCTGCCTGCTGGAACAGGCCCTTGTGATTGGCGTGGGCGTCGGTAAACGCACCCTTCATGTGGCCGAACAGCTCGGATTCGAGCAGGTTTTCCGGAATGGCACCGCAGTTCACCGCCACGAAAGGCTTGCGCGCCCGCGGGCTGGCGCGATGGATGGCGCGGGCCAGCAACTCCTTGCCCGCGCCGCTGTCGCCTCGCAGCAGCACCGAAGCGTCGGACTGGGCGATCATCCGCGCCTCGGCCAGCACCTCGGCCATGCGGGGCGAGCGGCTGACGATCTCGGCGCGCCAGGATTCGTCGAAGTCTTCCTCGGCCGCCTGCGGCGCGCTCAGCGCCAGCGCCTGGCCGATCTTGTCGAGCAGCTCCTTGCCGTCGAACGGTTTGGTCAGGTAGGTGAAGACACCCCGGGCGGTCGCCTCGACCGCATCTGGAATGGTGCCGTGCGCAGTCAGCAATATCACCGGCAAGGACGGATGTTTGGCCCGCACGTTGTCGAACAGCGCGAGGCCGTCCTTGCCGGGCAGCTGCACGTCCGACAGCACCAGTTGCGGCAAGGACATCTCAAGCTGGTTCAGTGCCGATTCGGCGGAACCGACCGCGGTGACCTTGTAGCCGGCAGCGGTCAGCCGCATCGACAGCAGCCGCAGCATGTCGGCGTCGTCGTCCACCACCAGGATGGGGGCGCCTTGCCCCGGGCTGCTCATGGGCGTGCTCCGCCGGCCGGCGCCGTGGCGCCGTTGGAACGGGTCAGGCTGCGTTCGATGGCACGCACCGCTTCAAGCCGTTCGTTCAGCTGGTCCATGCGGCGCTGGGTGTCACGCATCGCGGCATTCTGTCTGTCCAGCAGGTCTTCCACCCGCCGCTGTTCGGCGTAGCGCGCGGCAATCAGCCGGCCCATCGGCTGCAGGCGCCGGGCGTCTTCGCCAGTGCCGCTGGCCAGCCGTTGAAGCACGCCGATGGCACGCTGCATGTCTTGCGGTTGCCGGGTCTGGCCCAGGGCCACCGCCAGCTGCAGGTCGGCGTACGCACCGCGGCTGGCCTCGGGCATGTCGTTGAGGCGGGCGATTTCAGAGGCTAGCTCACCGATGCTCATCACCCGGACCCGGTCGGCGTAGGTCAGCAGGGCGACGTTGCCCTCGGCCTGGGCCACGACGGCGGTACGCGCGCTGTTGCCGGAGACCGTGGTTCCGGTGCTGGCCGGCGTTTCTTCCATCGGAGGGCGTTCGCAGACCACCGGTGCCGGTGGAGGCGGGGCGGGAGGCGGCGGCGTCGCGCAGCCGCCGAGCCAGGCGGCCAGCGAGCCGAGCAGCAGCGTGCGGCCGACGTATCCGAAGGGGGCAGGGCCGATGGGGGTAGGGCGGAAACTAGAGGGCATTGGGTAATTCGATGCGGAAATGGGCGCCGCTGGTGTCGGTCAGCAGCGCAATCGTGCCGCCATGGGCAGCAATGTATTCATGGACGATGGACAGGCCCACGCCGCTGCCGCGTGGCGCGTCGGTAGGCTGCACATGGCCGCGGTAGAAGGGTTCGAAGATGCGGGCGCGATCGTTTTCTGCGACGCCCGGACCCTCGTCCTGAAGTTCGATGCGCGCCCGGCCGTCGATCCTGGCGAGCCGCAGCCACAGCCTGCCGTTGCGTGGCGAGAACCGGATGGCGTTCGACAGCAGGTTGGCCAGTGCGGTACCCAGCTTGCCGGCATCCACCTGGGCCGAAACCGGCACGCCTTCCAGGTCGATGGTCAAGCCGCGCGCCTGCCATTGCAGGCGCTGCGAATCGACCTGTTCTTCCAGTAGTTGCAGCAGGTCGGTCTTTTCACGTTTGAGCTGCCGCGCTTCGAATGCCGCCGCGTTGAAACGCAGCAGCGCCTCGATCTGCGTCTGCAGCACGGCGGTGTTCTGCTGAAGGATGCCGGCCACCTCGCGCTGGCTTTCGTTGAGTTCGCCGGTCACGCCGTCTTCCAGCAGCGACACCCCTTCGCGCATGGCGGCCAGCGGGGTCTTCAGTTCGTGCGAGATGTGGCGCAGGAAACGCGCCTTGTCGGCATCCAGCTCGGTCAGCCGCAGCCGCAGCCATTCGAGTTGCTGGCCGATCCGCTGCACGTCGGCCGGGCCGCGAATGTCGATCGGCACGTCCAGACGGTTTTCCCCCAGGCCGACGATCGCCCTTTCCAGCCGCTTGAACGGCCGGCCCAGCCACACGCCCAGCAGCACCGCCAGCACCACCGCCAGGAAGATGGTGCCGATCACCAGCCGCGTCAGTCGTTCACGGCTCAGGTCCAGTTCGCTGGCCATGGCGCGGTTGCGTTCCTCGATGGCGCGCTGCACCTCTTGCGCCACCACGGCCGTCATGCGTTCCAGTTCGCGGAACTGGCCGGACATCGCGCGTTCGCGCTCCAGCGCGGTTTCCGGCGGGCCGGCGAACAGCGCGGTGATGTCGCCCAGTTCTTCGCGCCAGCGGGCTGCCACCTCACGCGGGACATCGCCCGGCACGAGTTCGTCGAGCAGGCCGTCGGCTTCCCTGGCCGCTTCGTCGAACCGTTTGCGCAGCATGCCGTCGTTCAGGATGAGCGACTGTCGTCCCGCGCGTTCCATGGTGGCGCTGCGGTCGCCCAGGCCCTGCACGGCCGCGTTCAACTGCAACGCACGCGCGGCGAATCCACGGCTCTGGCCCATCAGGCCGTCGAAGGTGAAAACCGCCCGCAGCGATATGCCGCCCAGCAGCGCCGCGATCAGCAAAAAGGCCAGCAGCAGCATCTGCTGGAAAGACACCCGCAGCAGCCAGATGCGGCGCTTGGGTTGCAGCCGGCCGCTGGCGGCGGCGCCGTGTTCGGTGAGCGACAGGTCCTGGTGCAGCGGCGCGGTCATGCCGCGACCGGCACCGCGCTGCCTTCGGCCACCACCACCGCGCCCCGCAGCGAGTAGCCCAGCAGTTCGGTGACGCTGACGTCGACCATCTGGCCGATCAGGCGGCTCGGGCCCTGGAAGTTGACCACCCGGTTGCACTCGGTACGGCCCATCAGTTCAGGCGCGTCCGCACTGGACTTCTTCGACGGTCCCTCGACGAGGATGCGCTGCACCGTCCCGACCCGGCTGGCGCCGATGTCCCGGGTGTTGGCGTCGATGACGGCCTGCAGTTCCTGGAGGCGGCGCAGCTTGACCGACTGCGGTGTGTCGTCCGCCAGGTTGGCGGCCGGCGTGCCGGGGCGCGGGCTGAAGATGAAGGAGAACGAGTTGTCGAAATGCACGTCGTGGATCAACTTCATCATCTTCTGGAAGTCTTCCTCGGTCTCGCCCGGGAAGCCGACGATGAAGTCGCTGCTCATCGAAAGATCGGGCCGCACCGCCCGCAGCTTGCGCACCGTGCTCTTGTATTCCATGGCCGTGTAGCCGCGTTTCATGGCCATCAGGATGCGGTCGCTGCCGTGCTGCACCGGCAGGTGCAGGTGGCTCACCAGCTGCGGCAGTTTTGCGTAGGCCTCGATCAGCCGGGGCGTGAACTCGTTCGGGTGGCTGGTGGTGTAGCGCAGGCGGGCGATGCCCGGAATCTCGGCGATGTATTCGAGCAGCAGAGCGAAGTCGGCGATCTCGGCGGTGTCGCCCATTGCGCCGCGATATGCGTTGACGTTCTGGCCCAGCAGGGTGATCTCACGCACGCCCTGGTCGGCCAGGCCCGCGACCTCGACCAGCACGTCGTCCAGCGGCCGGCTGACTTCTTCGCCGCGGGTGTAGGGCACCACGCAGTAGCTGCAGTACTTGGAGCAGCCTTCCATGATCGACACGAAAGCCGTCGCGCCCTCGACCCGGGCCGGAGGCAGGTGGTCGAACTTCTCGATCTCGGGAAAGCTGATGTCGACCTGCGGTTTGTCCAGCCGTTCGCGGGCGTTGAGCATCTCCGGCAGGCGGTGCAGTGTCTGCGGGCCGAAGACCACGTCCACATACGGCGCACGCGCGATGATGGCCGCGCCTTCCTGGCTGGCCACGCAGCCACCCACGCCGATCTTCACGCCACGCGCCTTCAGGTGCTTGATGCGCCCCAGGTCGGAAAACACCTTTTCCTGGGCCTTCTCGCGCACCGAGCAGGTGTTGAACAGGATCAGGTCGGCCTCTTCCACGTCCTGCGTCGGCACGTAGCCCTGGGCGGCGCCCAGCACGTCGGCCATCTTGTCCGAGTCGTACTCGTTCATCTGGCAGCCGAAGGTCTTGATGAATACTTTTTTGGCGGTCATGGGGAATCTTTTTTCTGGGTGTTGTGTGGACGGCGGGGCGTCCGGATCAGAGGCCGAACCAGCGCTGCAGCAGCGTCGGATTGGCGGTGGCGCGTTTGATGGAGGCCTCGGCCTCGGTCAGCACCCAGACCTGGCTGATCAGGCCGAAGCCGTCGCGCAGGTAGTTCACCGCATGGGTTTCGCCGTCGGCCAGCGTGGCCGAGGTGACGAAAAGGTTGCGCTGGTCGCGTATGCGGGCACCCATCGACAGCTGGTCGTCCCTGCCGTCCAGCACCACGGCGGGCGGCGCGACCACCTGCAGGCGGCCGCGGAGGGCGTTTTCGGGGAAGGCGCGGAGATCATCTGCCCGGGCAATCGGGGCGATGCCGGCGGCCAGCACAAACAGTGCGGCGGCGGTCCAGCGTGTCATGGTGTTCATCCAGGGGCTGAGAGGCGATCGATTTTAGCGGCTGCAGCTTCTGGCCTGGCTGGGTATCCTGCGGTTTGACGAGACAACCGGACGCAGATCGTGAATTCACCCATCCGCACAGACGCCACGCCCGACGTGGACGCCGCCATCCGCAGCCGCCGTTCGGTGCGCGCCTTCCTGGCCCGGCCGGTCGATGCCGCGCTGATCCACGAAGTGCTCGACGCCGCTCGCTGGGCCGCATCGGGCAGCAATACCCAGCCGTGGAAAGTCGCGGTGCTGCAAGGCCGTTCGCTGGCCGAGGTGGTGCGGCAGACCACCGCCGCCGACCAGGCGACCACCGCCGACCCGGCGCTGGCCGCGCACTACCGCAACGAATACGACTATTACCCCCAGACCTGGACCGAGCCCTACATCGGCCGCCGCCGCCAGACCGGCTGGGGCCTGTACGGCCTGCTGGGAATCCAGAAGGGAGAGGGCGAACGCATGCAGGCCCAGCACAACCGCAATTTCCGGTTCTTCGATGCGCCGGTCGGGCTCGTCTTCACCGTCGACCGGGTGATGGGCAGGGGCTCGCTGCTCGACTACGGCATGTTCCTGCAAAACATCATGCTGGCCGCCCGGGCTCGTGGCCTGCACACCTGCCCGCAGGCTGCCTGGAACCGCTTCGGCGACATCCTGCGCCCGGTGATCGGCGCGGGGCCGGACGACATGATCGTCTGCGGCATGGCGCTGGGATATGCCGACGGCGAAGACCCGGTCAATGGTTTCCAGCCGCCACGCATCGAGGTCGCCGACTTCGCGAAATGGCTGGATTGAGACCATGGCTGCCAAGTTGCTCCTCGCGCTCTGCCTGACGTTTCTCCCACCATGGGCAGCTGCCGCCGAGGACTGCCGGCAGGCTGCCGGGCCGGGGTGCTACCAGGGCTTCGAAGTGCCAGGCGCCGGCGGCAAGCTGAACTTCTACGCATCGATGCCCGTCGGTGCCATGCCCGCGCATGCCCTGATCGCCATGCACGGGCATCCACGCGATGCCGGCCGCACCTTCGATGCCAGCCTCGAGGCGGTGCGCCACGCGGCAGCGCCGGACGACACCCTGGTCATCGCGCCGGTGTTCCAGGTGGCAGCGGCCGACGCCGCCAGATGCCACGCGCCCGGCACCCCCGACGCGCAGGACGGCGACCTGCTGTGGACCTGTTCTTCCTGGCTGGAGGGTGGCTCGTCGGCCAACGGCGGACACATCACCTCGTTCGCCGCGATGGACGCGCTGGTCGCCGAAACCGCCAGGCGCTGGCCCAGCCTGCGCCGCATCACCATCGCCGGTTTCTCTGCGGGCGGGCAGATGGTGCAGCACTACATCGCCTTTGCCCGTCCGCCGGCCAGCGGGCCGGCGCTGCGCTACGTCGTCGCCGACCCCGGCACCTGGCTTTATTTCGACCCTCGGCCCGGCGCCGACGCATGCCCCGCGGTGAACCGCTGGAAGTACGGCACCGAAGACCTGCCTGAAAACCTCGGCCGCAACGCAGCCGAAGCCCGCGCCGCCTACGCCGCAGCCGACGTCCATTACCTCGAAGGCGCTCTCGACAGTGCGGACGCTCCGGGCGCCTATTACCGCATCCTCGACAAGTCCTGTGCCGCCGTGGCGCAGGGCCCGTTCCGCCTGCAAAGGGGGCAGGCTTACCTCGAATACGAACGCACGGAACTGATGCCCGCCCGCCCACGCACGCTGACCGTCGTGCCGGGCTGCGCCCACGATGTCGCCTGCGTGTTTCCCTCGGATACCGCCCGTACCGTATTGCTCGGCACCATGCCCTGATTCATCTGCAAGAACTGAAAGACTCCCCGACATGGCCGACAAGATTCTCGTGTTCTACGGTTCCTACCGTTCCGACCGCCTGGGCATCCGCCTGGCCGATTACCTGGTCGAGAAGCTCAGGGCGCGCGGTGCCGAGCCCGAGCTGATCGACGCGAGGGCGGTCGGCCTGCCGATGCTGGACCGCATGTACAAGGAATATCCGAAAGGCCAGGCGCCCGAGGCCATGGAAACACTGGCCGGCAAGATCCGCGCAGCCGACGCCTTCGTTTTCGTCACCGGCGAATACAACTGGGGCCCGCAGCCGGGCTTGAAGAATCTCACCGACCATTTCCTGGAAGAGTGGTTCTGGCGCCCGGCGGCGGTCGCCAGCTATTCGGCGGGCCGGTTCTCCGGTGTGCGTTCGGGCACCGCCTGGCACGGCATCCTGTCCGAGATGGGCATGGTGCCCATCTCCAGCGCGCTGGCCGTCGGCCCCATTTCGCATACCCTGGACGAACACGGAAAACCCACCGGCAGCGCGGGCGAATCGCTGGACAAATCGTTCGGCCGGTTTGCCGACGACCTGGCCTGGTGGACCGAAGCCGCCCGGGCCCAGAAGGCGCGCAAGGCACCGCCTTACTGATCGTCGGCAGACTGCACGGCACGTGCATTGCTTGCCTGTCCGGCATGTCAGTTCCAGAAACCGAATCCACCGCCTGGACCGAGCGCCTTGGCCTGCTGCTCGAATCCACCGGCGAAGGCATCTTCGGCATCGGGCTGGACGGCCACTGCGTCTTCATCAACCGTGCGGGCGCCAGCATGCTGGGTTACGAGGCGGCCGAGGTGCTGGGTCGCAACATGCACGAGCTGACCCATCACAGCTACCAGGACGGATCGGCGTATCCGGACAGCGCGTGCCCCATCTTCCGGGCCTTCCGCCGGGGCCAGCCCTGCCGCATCGACACCGAAGTCTTCTGGCGGCGTGACGGCTCGGCGGTGCCGGTCGAATACTCGAGCCATCCCATCCTGGACGGCAGCAAGGTGCGCGGGGCGGTCATCACCTTCGTCGACATCACCGAGCGAAGGCGCGAAGACCAGGCGCTGCGCCAGTCGCGCAACGTGCTGGAGCAGCGGGTGGCCGAACGCACCGCCGAACTGACGGCCGCGCTGGAACAACTCAGGGCGCTCTCGGCCTGGACCGACTCGGTGCGCGAGGAAGAGCGCACCCGCATCGCCCGCGAGATCCACGACGAACTCGGCAGCCTGCTGGTAGCCCTCAAGATGGAAGTCAACTGGCTCGACAGACGACTGCTCGAACAGGTCGACCGCACGCCCAAGGCCGCACAGGAGATGCGGCATTCAATGCGTTGCAAGTGCCAGGGAATGAGCCGCCTCATCGAAAGTGCGGTGGACGACGTCGGCCGCATCATCACCGACCTGCGGCCCAGCATCCTCGACCACCAGGGCTTGTGGGCCGCGCTCGAATGGCAGGCTTTCGCCTTTGCCGAATCGGCCGAGCTGGTGCTGGACTGGGACATGCAGGTGGCGGCGGCCACCGAGCCGTCAGGCCCTGCCGCCACCGCCGTGTTCCGCATCTTCCAGGAGATGCTTTCCAACGTCGCCCGCCATGCCCGTGCCGGTACGGTCACGGTGCGCATCCTGGCCTCCGGCTCGCTGCTGCAGCTCGATGTGCGCGACGACGGCGTGGGTGCCGCGCTGCAGGTCTTCAGCGCGCCCACCGCCTATGGCGTGCGCGGCATGGGCGAACGCGCCCGGCATTTCGGCGGCACGCTCGACGTGTTCAGCCAGCCCGGCCAGGGCTGTACTTTCAGCCTGCGCCTGCCTCTGACCGGAGTCGCCTGATCCATGTCCGCATTACCCCACGCCATCCGGGTGCTGATCGGCGACGACCATCGCATCGTGCGCGAGGGCATCAAGCAGATGCTTCGCGACCCATCCAATGGCACACCCGAGATCCACGTGATGGCCGAGGCCCAGACCGGCCCGCAGGTCATCGACGAAGTCTCTGAACGCCGCGGCCATGAAGGCCTGGACGTGGTTCTGCTCGACATCGCACTGCCCGAACGCGACGGTCTGGAAGTGCTGCAGGCCCTGCGCCGCGACTGGCCCGCGTTGCCGGTGCTGATGCTGTCCACCTATCCGGAAAACCAGTACGCGGTGCGCTGCATCCGCCTGGGCGCGGCGGGTTATCTCAACAAGAGCGCCGACCCCGACGCCATGGTGGCGGCGGTACGCAAGGCGGCGAGCGGCGGCATCTACGTGACACCGGCCACGGCCGAGGCACTGGCCAGCGCCGTCGGCAAGGGCGCGACGGCCGAAGCGCTGTCGCACCGCGAACACCAGGTGTTCCGTTTGCTCACCACGGGGTGCACGGTGAGCGAGATTGGTGCGCAACTGGGCCTGGCGCCCAATACGGTGAGCACCTACCGGGCCCGCATCCTCGAGAAAACCGGTGCCAAGAACGATGTCGAGCTGACCCTGTACGCCACGAGGCACGGCCGCGACGCCGGTTTGTAGTGGTAGCACTACAAGGCATCGACTCCGCCACCACAAAAGCGCGGTAAACAGCCGTCCTGGCACGGCAGTGGCGCGACCGTTGCAATGGTTCAGGCACCTTTTCAGGAGCCGAACCATGTCCCGACTGCCGACCCATCCGCCCGGAATCCCCGCCGCCTACGACGCCGACCGTCCGCTGCTGATGCGCTGCTCCTGCGGCGGCGACCACGCGCCCGCAGAACACCTATCCGCCGAGGCGTTGTCGAACGACAAGCTGGAAGCCGCGATGGTGAAGGCATTGTTCCCGGTGGAAAGCGTGCGCCGCCGGTTCCTGCAGGCGGTCGGTGTGAACACCGCCCGTGCGGCCATCGCTTCGGTGATGCCGCTGGGCGCGCTGCAGGCCATGGCACAGGACAAGGGTCCGCTCGAGAAGAAGGACCTGAAGATCGGTTTCATACCGATCACCTGCGCCACTCCGCTGATCATGGCCCACCCCCTGGGTTTCTATAAACAGCAGGGCCTGAACGTGGACGTGGTCAAGACAGCCGGCTGGGCCCTGATCCGCGACAAGATGCTCAACAAGGAATACGACGCCACGCATTTCCTGTCGCCCATGCCGCTGGCCATCTCGATGGGCGTCGGCTCCAACGCGGTTCCGATGGAAGTGGCGACCATCCAGAACACCAACGGCCAGGCCATCACCCTGGCGAACAAACACAAGGAGAACCGCGACCCGAAGAACTGGAAAGGCTTCAAGTTCGCGGTGCCCTTCGAGTTCAGCATGCACAACTTCCTGCTGCGCTACTACGTGGCCGAACACGGCCTGAACCCCGACACCGACATCCAGATCCGGGTGGTGCCGCCAGCCGAGATGGTGGCCAACCTTCGCGCCGGCAACATCGACGGGTATCTGGGCCCGGACCCCTTCAACCAGCGCGCCGTGTTCGAAGAGGTCGGTTTCATCCACATCCTCACCAAGGAAATCTGGGACGGCCACCCCTGCTGCGCCTTCGGCAGCTCGGCGGCATTCATCCAGCAGAACCCCAACACCTTCGCCGCCCTGGTGCGTTCGGTGCTCACCGCATCGGCCATGGCCCGCGACCCCAAGAACCGCGAACTCATCGCCAAGGTGATCGCACCCGCCCAGTACCTGAACCAGCCCGAAGTGGTGCTCACCCAGGTGCTCACCGGTCGTTTTGCAGACGGCCTGGGCAACATCAGGACGGTGCCCAACCGCGCCGATTTCGACCCTATTCCGTGGCAGTCGATGGCCGTCTGGATGCTGACCCAGATGAAACGCTGGGGCTACGTCAAGGGCGAGGTCGACTACAAGCAGATCGCCGAAAAGGTGTTTTTGCTGACCGACGCCAAGAAACGCATGGCCGAGCTGGGCCAGAAGCCGCCGGAAGGCGCGTACCCCAAGTTCACCATCATGGGCAAGGTGTTCGACCCGACCAAACCGGACGCCTACGCCAAGAGCTTCGCCATCTCCAAGACGGCCGCATGAAGAACACGAACTTCAAGGCGGCCCTGCTGTCGCTGCTGGTCTTCGTGCTGCTGGTGGCGGTGTGGCAGATCGCCACCATGGGCGGCGGCCCGGCCACCGGCACCGGTGCGCCGGCCGGCATGACGGCCGAGCAGATCGAATACGCAAAGATGCTCGGCAAGGACCCGACCGCGGGTGTGGAACAGAAGGGCGCCGGTTTCCCGACGCCGATGCAGATGGCGACCACCATCGGCAAGCAGTTGCGCCACCCTTTCTACGACAACGGCCCCAACGACAAGGGCATCGCCATCCAGCTGGGCTGGTCGTTGCTGCGGGTGGGCAGCGGCTTTCTTCTGGCCTGCCTGGTGGCCCTGCCGCTGGGTTTCCTCATCGGCATGTCGCCGCTTTTCCACAAGGCGCTGGACCCTTTCATCCAGGTGCTCAAGCCCATTTCGCCGCTGGCCTGGATGCCGCTGGCGCTCTACACCATCAAGGATTCGTCGGCCAGCGGCATCTTCGTCATCTTCATCTGCTCCATCTGGCCGATGCTGCTCAACACCGCCTTCGGCGTGGCCTCGGTCAAGCGTGAATGGCTCAACGTGGCCAGCGTGCTGGAGGTCAAACCGCTGCGCAGGGCGTTCCGGGTGATATTGCCGGCCGCCGCGCCGACCATCCTGACGGGCATGCGCATCAGCATGGGCATCGCCTGGCTGGTCATCGTCGCCGCCGAGATGCTGGTGGGCGGCACCGGCATCGGCTACTTCCTGTGGAACGAGTGGAACAACCTGTCGCTGACCAACGTGATCTTCGCGATCCTGGTGATCGGCGTGGTGGGCATGGCGCTGGACCTGAGCTTCGCCGCCGTCCAGAAGAAGGTGACCTATGTCGACTGAAAAACCACTGCTGTCCATCGAGGGGCTGGCCAAGACCTATACCGCCGGCCGCCCGGTATTCGCCGATGTTTCCTTCACCCTGGACCGTGGCGAATTCGTCTGTGTCATCGGCCACTCCGGCTGCGGCAAGACCACCATATTGAACGTGCTGGCGGGGCTGGACACCGCCAGTGCCGGCCATGTGTTCATGGACGGACGCGAGGTCGTCGGCCCCGGCCTGGAGCGCGGTGTGGTGTTCCAGGGCCATGCCCTGATGCCGTGGCTGACGGTGCGCCGCAACATCGCTTTCGCGGTCGAGTCGCGCTGGCCCGGATGGAGCCGGGCGCAGGTCGATGCACAGGTCGAGAAAAACGTGGCGCTGGTCGGCCTGAGCCATGCCATCGACAAGAAACCGTCACAGCTGTCGGGTGGCATGAAACAGCGGGTGGGCATTGCCCGGGCCTTCGCCATCCAGCCCAAGATGCTGCTGCTCGACGAGCCCTTCGGCGCGCTCGACGCCCTGACCCGCGGGACCATCCAGGATGAACTGATGGCCATCGTGAGGCATACGCAGCAGACGGTTTTCATGATCACCCACGACGTCGACGAAGCGATCTTGCTCGCCGACCGAATCCTGCTGATGAGCAACGGCGCCGAGAGCCTGGCCGGCTACCGGCCCGGCCGTATCGCCGAGGTGGTGGTCAACCCGCTGCCGCGCGACCGCACGCGGGCGGGGCTTCACCACCTGGACGGCTACTACGAACTGCGCAACGACATCGTCGATTTCCTGGTCGGCCGGGCGGTCGCCCACTGACCCTTTTTCCTTTCCCGACAATCATTCAACGGAGCTTTTTATGAGCCGCAACGACGTTACCGAAAAGATCATGACCGCCAAGGTGCTGAAGGGCATCAGCTGGGCCAGCGTGGCCGGGAAGATCGGCTTGTCCAAGGAATGGACCACCGCCGCCTGCCTGGGCCAGATGACCCTCACGGCCGAACAGGCCGCCATCCTGGCTGAAATCTTCGACCTGGATGCCGACGACCAGAAGTGGCTGCAAGTGGTGCCTTACAAGGGCTCGCTACCGACCGCCGTGCCGACCGATCCGCTGATCTACCGCTGGTATGAACTGGTGAATGTCTACGGCACCACGATCAAGGAACTGATCCATGAAGAGTTCGGCGACGGCATCATGAGTGCCATCGACTTCTCGATGGACATGCAGCGGCAGGACGACCCCAAGGGGGATCGTGTGCGGGTGGTGCTGTCGGGCAAGTTTCTGCCTTACAAGACTTATTGATCTGGCTGCTGCGTTAATGGGAACAGCCTGGGCTTGCGCTTTCAGGCTGTTTTTTTAGGTTTTTTTATCTCCGCTTCGCTCTGTTTATTTCTTTTGCTACTCCGTAGGGGTGAGCCGCTTCCGCGCGGGGCGGTCACTTTCTTTTCTGGCAAAAAAGAAAGTAACCAAAGAAAGTTGCCTTGGGGTCGGGGAATCGCATGAGCGATGGTCGGGACTTCGCTCCACTGCGTTCCCTCTCGTCCTCGTCGTGGCATTGATTGCCGCACCCGGAAAGCTATTGCACGAGGTTCGGACGCTCGTTCGCCAAAAGCTTCACGCTCTGGCATCGGCCTTGTTTGATCGAATACCGCTGTACGGTTTGTTTGGTAATACAGCTTGGCGCCAGAACTAGTACCTGGGTTGATGCACCGACCGATCCCAATTGAACGACTCCCACCAACCGCCATCGCCGGCAAATCGGCAGAGCGCGCGATCGCGCACCAAGCCGTGTTTTCGCCCAAGTCGTACGGCGGCGTTCGATCAAACATGGCCGACGCCAGAGCGTGAAGCTTTTGGTGCGCCGATGTCCCGAATCTCGAGCTATTGCATCGCCAGAGCGGTAATCAATGACACGACGAGGACGAGAGGAGAGCGAAGCGGAACGAAGTCCCGAATATCGCTCATGCGATTCCCCGCCCCCTAAGGCAACTTTCTTTGGTTACTTTCTTTTTTGCCAGAAAAGAAAGTGACCGCCCCGCGCGGAAGCGGCTCACCCCTACGGAGTAGTAAAAGAAATATCAGAGCGAAGCGGAGAGAAAAAACCACCACCCCAAAAGAACAAACCCAACCAATAAATAACAAGCAAAAAACAAGACTCAAGCGAAAACCAAAAAACAACCATCCATAGAACGACCGTCAAATAGAAATCACCACAAGTCCTGTAAATAAATCCTCGGAGGCCGGCACCTGCCGACCCCCCCGCTACATCAAGGCGTGTAGGTATCCCCCAGCACGATGCCTTCACGGCGCGGATCCGAACCGCCGGTCAGCACCGAGGTGGTGCCGGTGGTACGACGGACGATGGTGCTGATGCCGCTCGACTGTGCGCTGGTCGAGATGGTGTGGCCCAGAGCCCGCAGGCCGATGGCCAGCGGATCGGTCGCGCCGTTGCTGGCAGCGACGATGTTCGGATGCTCGCCGCCCAGCGAGGTCGTCGCGCTGTTGCTGGCACCGAAGTCCACCATCGAGGTCGCCTGCTGTGCATCGAGGCCCCAGTCGAGCACGCCGACCACGGTCTTCACCACGTACTGGATGATGGTGCCGCCGCCCGGCGAACCGGTGGCCATCAGGAAGTCGCCAGGGCCGGTACCGTTGAACACCAGGGTAGGTGCCATGGTGCTGCGAGGACGCTTGCCCGGTGCCACGCGGTTGGCGATGGCCACGCCGCTGGTGTCGGTCGGTGCAGCGCTGAAGTCGGTCAGCTGGTTGTTCAGCATGATGCCGCGCGCCATGTGGTACGAGCCGAAGGACGATTCCACCGTAGTGGTCATCGATACGGCGTTGCCTTCCTTGTCGACGATGGAGAAGTGGGTGGTGCCGCTCTCCGGTGTCTTGTCGATGCCCAGCTGAACGGCGCCCAGGTCACCTGCCGGTGCCACGCCCATGCTCCTGCTGAAGCTGATCAGGCCGGCGCGGGTCCGCATGTAGTTCTTGTTGGTCATCGTCGCGACACCTGCGGCCAGGCTGGCGGCGCCGGGCGCGGACGAACCGGGCAGGGGCACGAAGTCGGTGTCGGCCACGTACTTGTCGCGGTCGGCATAGGCCAGGCGTTCGGCTTCGGTCACCAGGTGCACGCCCATCACCGACGGCTTGCCGCCTTCGATGTCGAGTGCGGTCGGCGGGTACAGGCCCAGGTTGTAGTTTTCCAGGATGCCCAGCGTCTGTGCCACGCCCAGGCCGCCGGACGACGGCGGCGGCATGCCGCAGACATAGAAGCTGCGGTAGGTGGTGCAGACCGGCTCGCGGCGCACGGCCTTGTAGGCGGCCATGTCGGCCATGGTCGTCACGCCGGGCGTGATGACCGAGCCGTCGATGCCGGCCGTGATCTGGATCTTGTTGACGATGTCCTGTGCGATGGGGCCGGTGTGCAGTGCGTTGGCACCCTGCACCGCCATGGCACGCAGCACGCCGGCGTAGGCCGGGTTCTTCAAGGTTTCGCCCAGCACGCGAGGGTTGCCGGAAGCGTCCAGGAAGTACGCCGCGGCTTCGTTGTCGCGCTTGAAGTTGGAAGCCGAACCGGCGATGGCGGCAGCCATGCGGCCGCCGATCTTGAAGCCGTTCTCGGCCAGGTTGGTGCCGTCGTTGAACAGGTTCATCCAGGCCAGCTTGCCGTGGTCGCCGTGGGCCAGTTCGAGCATGCGCATGGCGCCCGGCGTGCCGATGGAGCGGCCGCTGGCGCGGGCGCTCGGCTGGGGCGTGCCGCTGGCGACGGTGGATCCGACGTAGCGCAGGTAGTCGCCGGTGGCGGCGGCCGGAGCGGTCTCGCGGCCGTCGTAGGCCTGGACCTTCTTGGTCTTGGCGTCGTAATACAGCATGAAGGCGCCGCCCGCCAGGCTGCTCGACTGGGGCTCGACCAGTGCCAGCACGGCCTGCACCGCCACGGCCGCATCGGCTGCGCTGCCGCCGGCCTTGATGATGTCGCAACCGGCCTTGGTGGCCAGCGGGTGGTTCGCCACCACCATGTATGTCTTGGAGTAGGTGACCTTCTTGCCCAGCACGTAGCCGCTGGCGGCTTCGGGGGCTGCGGGGTCGCCGGCCAGGCCGGAGCCGACCACCACGGGCGTGGCGCCGGTGGCGCTGGTCAGGCAGCTGCTGTCGACGGTGACGACCGGCGGCACGACGACTGGCGGGACGACGACGGGGTCGGCCACGATCACCGGATCATTGGACCCGCCGCCGCAACCGGCGAGCGCGAGGGAAAACGCGATGGGTGTCAACAGCCACCAAGGCTTCTGGTTTTTCATTTAGTTGAGTCTGTTTTTCGATCGGTAAAGGCAGCCATTGCGGCAGCCGGTCGTGTACCAGCATTTTGTATGCCACTTATGCAATGGATACAAATCGAAAACCCCTAGCAGGGTCGACCCGAAAGACTCAGCGGACCCTGGAAACCCCGGTGTCGATGTCACCAAAGACCGTCACGCCGCTGCGGTCGCCCTCGGAACGTGCGGATGAGCCCGTGGTGGTGCAGCCCGTGTTCAACATGGCCGCCAGCGTTGCCAGCGCCATCAGCAGGATCGTGGGAAGACGTTTCATTCGGAACCCTCATTCATGCCCGGCCTGCCGGGCCAGATAAACCTGGTGCAGGGTGATCTTGCGGACCTCCGCCTGCGAAGTGGCGATGTGGCTGCGCAGCAGCATCGCCGCCTGGTCCGCCCGGCTGGCCAGCACCGCCTGCAAGATCTTGGCGTGTTCGTCATAGGTCGCGGTGATGCGCGACTGCTGGGTGAAATCGAGGCGCCGGATCATGCGGATCCGGTCGGTGATGTCGCGGTGCACCCGGGCCATGGGCTCGTTGCCGGCGGCGGCCACCAGGTCGCAATGGAAGGCCTCGTCCCACCGGGCTACTTCAGTGGTGTCGGTACTGCGCCGGTCGGGCGGCACCAGCCAGATGGCGGTGAGTTTTTCGACCAGCGTGTGGTCCACCCGCGGGCCGTTTTCGCACAGGCGGTGCACGGCTGTCGTCTCGAGCACCATGCGCAGGTCGTAGAGTTGTTCGAATTCGTCGAAATCGAAGGGCAGCACACGCCAGCCGCTGCGAAAAAGAACCTCCACGAAACCCTCTTGCTGCAGCCGGAACAGCGCCTGCCGCACCGGTGTGCGGGACACCCCCAGCCGGTCGCTGATCTCGCCTTCGGTGAACCGGTCGCCAGGCAGCAGCCGGAAGTCGGCGATGTCGCTTTTCAGGCGGCTGTAGACGTCTTCCGCACGTGAACGAAAAGCCGCGGGTTCGGCCTTCGGCGGGAGGGTGGGCACGTTGAGGAGGGACACCGGGAGATGTTAGCCGCAGCCCGCGCCCTGCCGGCTTCCATCGGTAAATGCCGGCGCGGTTCCCAGCGCGGCCCGCAGGGCGGTGCCGGATGCCGTCCAGCCGACGATGCCGCCCTGCGCCCGCACCATCTCCAGCGTGGCCGCCTTGAAGGCAGGGAAGTAGCTTTCGGTGCAGTCTTCCAGCAGCAGGCTTTCGTAGCCGCGGTCGTTGGCCTCACGCATGCTGGTCTGCACGCACACCTCGGTGGTGACGCCCATGAACAGCAGGTGGCCGATGCCGGCGGCGGTGAAACGCTCGTGCAGGCCGGTGGCGTAGAAGGCGCCCTTGCCGGGTTTGTCGATCACCCATTCGCCGTCGACCGGCGCCAGCGCGTCGATGATCTGGTTGCCCGGTTCGCCGGTCACCAATATGCGGCCCATCGGCCCGGCATCGCCGATGCGCAGACGCGGATTGCCGCGGTTCAGCTTGGCGGGCGGGCAGTCCGACAGGTCGGGTGCATGGGCTTCGCGCGTGTGCACCACCAGGCCGCCGGCCCGTCGCCAGGCGGCCAGCACCGCCTGGCAGGCCGGCACGATGGCTTCGAGCAGGCTCACGTCGTTGCCCAGCGTCTCGCCGAAACCTCCGGGCTCGATGAAATCGCGCTGCATGTCGATGATCACCAGCGCGCTGTGCGCCACGTCGAAACTGAAGGCGAAGGGCAGGGCGTTTTCGATGACGGTGTTCATGCGTGCAGTCTTTCGGCAGGCTTTTCCGTGGATGAATGGTGGTCTCCGCCCATGTAGGCGCCGAGCACCTCGCGCCGGGCTCCGGCGGCAGGGGTCTCGAACACGACGCGGCCTTCGCTCATCACCACGATGCGGTCGGCCAGTTCGAGCAGTTCGTCGAGGTCTTCGCTGATGAGCAGCACCGCGCCACCGCGTTCGCGCACGCCGAGGATGCGGCCGTGGATTTCGGCCACGGCAGCGAAATCCAGGCCGAACACCGGATTGGCTGCGATCAGCACATTGATTTCGCCGGCCAGTTCGCGGGCCAGCACCGCGCGCTGAACGTTGCCGCCGGACAGGCTGGCGATGGGTGCGTCTTCGCCGCGTGTCTTCACGCCGTACTCGGTGATCCATTCGCGGGCGCGCCTGCGCCAGGCGGCGGTGTCGAGCCAGCCGCCGCGTGAAAGAGGCGGGCGGTCGAAGTCGCGCAACGCCATGTTCTCGGACACGCTGAGTTCGCCCACGCAGGCGTTGCGCAGCGGCTCTTCGGGCAGGCTGCGGACCTTTAGATGGCGGTTCTCGGCGCGGGTGGCCTGGTAGTCGCGGCCCATCACCAGCACTTCCCCGGCCTGCCGCGCCCGCTGGCCCACCAGGGCTTCGACCAGTTCGCGCTGGCCGTTGCCCGACACACCGGCCACACCCAGTATTTCGCCGGAGCGCACCTGCAGTGAAAGGTCATGCACCGCCAGCGTGCCCCGGTCTCCCAGGGACTTCAGGCCGCGCACCTGCAGCGCGACGGGCGACTGCGGATCGGTGCCTGGCCTGGCTGCGACGCCGGCAGCGTCATCGGGCGGCGGCGGCGCTGCCGAAGCCTCGCCCATCATGGCGCGCGCCAGGCGCTGCGGATTGGTGTCCGGCACCGCGCAGTGGTGGACCGCACGGCCGCGCCGAAGCACCGTCACGTGGTCGGCATAGGCCATCACCTCGCGGAACTTGTGGGTGATGATCAGCACGCTGCACTGCCCGCTGCGGGCGAAGGCGCGCACATGGCCCAGCACCTCGTCGGCTTCCTGCGGGGTCAGTACCGAAGTGGGTTCGTCCAGTATCAGCAGGCGCGGTTTCAGGTAGAGCTGCTTGAGCAGTTCGAGCTTCTGTTTTTCACCGGCCGCCAGCTCGGACGGCTTCTTGTCGAGGTCCAGCCTGAAGGGCGTGCCGGCCAGGAATTCCTCGAGTTCGTCGCGCTGCCGGTGCCAGTCGATCACCGCGGGCGTCTTGCCACCGGCCAGCAGCAGGTTCTCGGCCACCGTCATGCCGGGCGCCAGGGTGAAGTGCTGGTAGACCATGCCGATGCCCAGGTCGCGCGCAACCACCGGGTTGGCGATGTCCTGCTCGCGGCCGTCGATCAGGATGCTGCCTTCTTCGGCCCGCTGGAAACCCGCCACGCACTTCACCAGCGTGCTCTTGCCGGCGCCGTTCTCGCCCAGCAGCGCATGCACCGAACCGGGCTCGACGCGCATGGTCACGCTGTCCATGGCGGTGAAGGCGCCGAAACGTTTGGTCAGCCGGTAGGTGTCCAGCGCCAGGGCGCCGGTCGGTCGGGCGACGGGGTCGAGCGGGGCGATCATGGGTTATTCCTGCAGTGCGGCCATCAACTCGGCGCAGGTGGCGTGCGCGCCGAAAACACCGCCCTGCATGGTCACCATCTTCAGGGCCGCGGCATGGTTGCCGGCGTCGGTGGCGGCGGTGCCGTCGGACAGCATCAGGCATTCGAAACCGCGGTCGTTGGCCTCGCGCATGGTGGTGTGCACGCAGACGTCCGAAGTGATGCCGGCCAGGATCAGGTTGGCGATGCCCTGGCTGCGCAATATCAGCTCCAGGTCGGTGGCGTAGAACGAGCCCTTGCCGGGTTTGTCGATGACGACCTCGCCCGGCAGCGGCGCCAGCTCGGGGACGATGTCCCAGCCCGGCTCGCCCCGCACCAGGATGCGGCCGCAGGGGCCGGCATCGCCGATGCCCAGGCCGTTGCGGCCGATCTGCCGCGAACGCCAGCGTTTGTTCGCGGGCAGGTCCGACAGGTCGGGCCGATGGCCTTCACGCGTATGGATGATGGTGAAGCCCAGCGGGCGCAAGGCCGCCAGCGTGCGGGCGATGGGCTGGATGGGTGCCTGGGTCAGCGACAGGTCGTAGCCCATCACGTCGACATAACCGCCGACGCCGCAGAAATCGGTCTGCATGTCGATGACGACCAGCGCGGTGTTGTCCGGCCGCAGCTGGCCGTCGAATGGCCAGGCGTAAGGCTGTGCGGCGACGTGGCGGGGCGTCATTGGTCGCCGCCTTTTTCGGGGCCGCCGTAGCTGCGCGCCGGTGGTGCGAAGCCGCAGCCCGTGCCGTCGGTCACCTTCACCTGGTCGCTCCACGGCAGCTTGTAGTTGCCGGCCGCCATGTCCTGCATGTAGGTGTATGGGAAGTCCTGCGCGCCGCCCTTCACCGCCACGTAACCGCGGTGATAAAGCTGGTAGATGTTGTTCTTCACGCCCCAGCCGGTGCGGGCCTCTCGCACAAGGTCGGGACGCAGTTCGCAGGTGATGATTTCATCGACCCGGCCGCCGCCCTCGACCATCACCGTGCCGTCGAAGCTGCAGAACATGCCCTCGCCCATGGAATCGAAGCTGCCGTCGCTGCCGCACATGCAGACGCTGGCGGTATAGGCCAGGTTGCAGAAGGCGTTGGCCTGGTTGGTGATCTTCCAGGCATGTCGGATGGGTGCCGTGTAGCCGGCGGTGCGCAGGATGATTTCGGCGCCCTTGTAGGCGGCCTCGCGGGCCATCTCGGGCAGCATGCCGTCGTGGCAGATGATGAGCGACAGCCGGCTGCCGTTGGGGCCGTCGCAGACCGGCACGCCGAGGTTGCCGGGCTCCCACGGTTCGACCGGAACCCAGGGGTGCATCTTGCGGTAATAGAGCTTGACGGCGCCGGTGTCGTCGATGATCAGGCCGCTGTTGTAGGGGTTGCCGCAGGGGTTTTTTTCCATGATGGAAAAGCAGCCCCAGATGCGGTTGTCCACGCACGCCGCCTTGAAGGCCGCGACCTCCGGGCCGTCCAGCGAACACATGATTTCCGGCGAGGTGTCCATCGACAGCCCGTGCAGCGAATATTCCGGGAACACCACCAGGTCCATGGTGCCCAGGTTGCGCCGGGCCTTGGCCACCAGTTCGACGATGCGCCGGGTCTGCGCCGCCAGGTCGTCCGGCGTGCGGACGTCGGGCAACTGCATCTGCACCAGGCCGACGACGACGCCATGGGCCGATTTGTTGAGACCACCTAGACCGCTCATGCCTTGTTCCTTTGATCCATGTTCAACGTGTCGATGAAAGCTCGCCGGGCGTGCCCGGCGTCACGCTGCCGGGGCGGCAGCTGATGACCAGGATCACCAGCGTCAGCAGGTAGGGCACCGTGCCGAACAGGTGGTAGCCCCAGCCGATGCCGATGGACTGCAGCGCCGGCCCGATGGCCCCCGCGCCGCCGAACAGCAGCGCCGCACCCACGCAGCGCAGCGGGCTCCAGCGCGCGAAGATCACCAGCGCCACCGCGATCAGCCCCTGGCCGCTCGAAATGCCTTCGTTCCAGCTGCCCGGATAGAAAAGCGTGAGGCAGGCGCCGCCCAGGCCGGCGATGGCGCCGCCCGCCGTGGTCGCCGCGATGCGGATGCCCGGCACCGAATAACCCAGTGCCCGGGTGGCGTTGGCGGAATCACCGGCCAGCCGCACCAGCAGGCCGCCGCGGGTGTTGCCGAAGCCCCAGTGCATGGCGACCGCCAGCAGCATGCCCAGCGGCACCAGCACGTTGACCTGCAGGGCCGACCGCACCACCGCGTTGTCGCTCCAGTCGCCCAGCGGCAGGGCCGGCAGCTGCGGCGCCTGCGGCTGCATCAGCGACTTGCCGAAGTAGAAGGCCAGGCCGGTGCCGAGCAGCATCAGGGCGATGCCGGTCGCCACGTCGTTCACGCCTCTCAGCGAACAGAGCACGCCATGCAGCAAGGCCAGCACGGCACCGGCGGCACAGCCGATCAGCACGCCCAGCCACACCGATCCGGTGAGGTACGCACCGCCGAACGACGCCATCGCCGACAACACCAGCACGCCCTCGAGGCCCAGGTTGATGCGGCCCGATTTCTCGGTGAGGCATTCGCCCAGGCTGACGAAAAGAAAGGGCGCGCCCACCCGCAATGCACCGCCGACGATGGCGGCGAACAGCGCGATCCACTGGTCCGGGGTCATGTGGTCTTCTCCTGGGACGAAACAGCGGTGGCCGAGGCCCGGCGCATGCGGGCGAACAGGGCGGGCCAGTCGACGGTACGCAGCGCCTCGCTCGCCAGGATCAGCACGAAGGCGATGCCCTGCAGAACCAGCACCGACGCGTCGGGCAGGCCCAGCCGGCGTTGCAACAGGCTGCCCGCCGCGCCGAATCCGCCGAACAAGATGGCCACCGGCACGATGGCCAGCGGGTTCTGCCGTGCGATGAAGGCGACCAGGATGCCGGCGTAGCCGTAACCCGATACCAGGGCCGCATTGGCATTGGTCTGCACCGCGACCACCTCGACCGCCCCGGCCAGCCCGGCGCAGGCGCCGCCCAGTCCGCAGGCGGCCAGCACCAGCCGCGTGACAGGCAGGCCGACCAGTTGCGCGGCGCGCGGGTTGCCGCCCACCACACGGACCGCGAAACCCGACGACGTGAAACGCAGCCACACACCGAGCGCCAGACACGCCAGCACGCCCAGCACCAGCCCCCAGTGCACGTCCGAACCGGCGATGCCGTGCATCAGCATGCCGTCCGGCAGCGTCGGCGTGGAGGGTTTGTTCAGGCTGGACGGGTCCCGCAGCGCGCCTTCGACCAGGTGCTTGAAGATGCCGATGGCCACGTAGGCCAGCAACAGGCTGCTGATGGTTTCGTTGATGCCGCGCGCCTGCCGCAGCCAGCCCGCCAGCATGATCCACAGGCCGCCCGCCAGCGCGCCCGCCATGCACATCAGCGCCGTGCCCGCCGCGTTGGCCGGCAGCGGCATAAGCATCGGCAGCGCGGCGCCGGCCAGGCCGCCCAGCACCAGTGCGCCTTCGCCACCGATGATGACCAGGCCGGCCCGCGCCGGAATCGCCACGCACAGGGCGGTGAGCATCAGCGGCGCGGCGCGCTGCAAGGTGTTCTGCCAGGAAAACCAGTCGCCGAATGCGCCCTTGAAAAGGATCACCCAGACGTCCACGGGGTCGACCCCCGCGAACCAGACGAACACGCCGAACAGCAGCAGTGCCGCCAGGATGGCGAGCACCGGCAAGGCCATTGCGTGAACCGTGCGAAGCACGCTGCGCATGAAGCGGCGCTCCGGTCGTATTTAAAAGGAGCCTTGAACGCCTTCGACCAGGTAGTTCATCTTTTCCAGTTCGAGGTCGGTCTGCTTCTGCACCTTGCCGGAGGCGATGACTTCCTTGCCCTTGTTGTCCTTCAGCGGGCCCTTGAAGATGTCGAAGCTGCCGGCCAGCATCTTTGCCTTGGTCGCGTCGGCGCTCTTCCTGGCGGCTTCGGTCACGGTGGGGCCGTACGGGGACATCTTCACGTAGTCGTCTTTCAGGCCGCCGCGCAGGAAGTTGGGGTGGGGCTTGCCGGCCCTGGCGGCTTCCACGATGGTCTTGTAGGCCGTGATCCAGTTCCACTCGGCGCCGGTCAGGTAGGCGTTGGGTGCCAGCCTGGCCTGGCTGGCGTGGTAGCCGCAGACCATCTTGCCGCGCTTGGCCGCGGTCTCGACCACCACCTTGGGGCCGTCCACGTGCATGGTGAAGACGTCGCAGCCCTGGTCGGCCAGGCTGTTGGTGGCTTCGGCCTCCTTCACCGCCATCGACCAGTCGCCGGTGAAGATCACGCTGCAGGTGATGGCCGGGTCGACCGAACGTGCGCCCATGGTGAAGGCGTTGATGTTGCGCAGCACCTGCGGGATGGGTTTGGCGGCGACGAAGGCGATCTTCCTGCTCTTGCTCATGTGGCCGGCGATGACACCGTTGAGGTACTGGCACTCCTCGATGTAGCCGAAGAAGCTGCCGATGTTCTTGGGTTTGCCTTCGCTCCACAGGCCGCCGCAATGCGCGAAACGCACGTCCGGGTACTTGGGCGCCAGCGCCAGCACATGGGGGTCGAAGTAGCCGTACGAGGTGGGAAACAGCAGGCCCGCGCCGTCCTGCGCAATCATGCCGGTCATGGTCTTCTGCACGGCCGAGGTCTCGGGCACGTTCTCTTCCTCGACCACCTTCACGCCGGGCATCTTCTTGATCTCTGCCGCGGCCATGGCGTGCGACTGGTTGTAGCCGTAGTCGTCGCGCGCGCCGACATAGACGACGCCGATGGTGAGCGGCTTTTGCGCTCGTGCCAGTCCGCTGAAGCCACCGAGGGTCCCGGCAGCACCGAGGGCGGCCAGGGTCTTGAGGGAAGCGCGGCGATCGAGTGGGTTCGTCATGGAGATGCTCCGAAAAAAATGGGCAGGTACAGGCAGGAACGGGGAGAGAAATCTTTGTCCGGTGGTCAGCCCAGCAGGCTGACGTGCGCGGCGACCACGCGCCAGCCGTCGGGCGTGCGCATCCAGGTCTGGCTCTGCCGGCCGGTCTTGTCGCTGCCGGCACGGCGGAACTCGCAGTTGGCGCAGGCGAAGTCGCGGCCGTAGGTGGTGATGACGACGGTGATCAGTTCACGCGCCAGTCCGGCGGACGGACGCGAGGCGCGGAATTCGCGGATCTCTTCGTAGCCATAGAGGTTTTCGGTGGCGCCGTATCGCAGGGTCTCGGGGCTGTTCCAGAAAAGCTCGTCCAGCACCTCGACCTTGTTGTGCACCAGTGCGTCTTCGTAGCGCTGGAAGACGGTGGTCACTTCTTCCAGGATTTCGGGGAGGTTGATTTGGTGGTTCATGCCGGATCTTGTTCGAGGCGGTCGATGACGGCGACCGGTGCGCGCACCACGCCGGTGTGCTCCAGGAAGGCTGCGGCCCGCAGGGCGATGTCCTCGCGCCAGGGCGCGGCGACCAGTTGCACGCCAATGGGCAGGGTGGCGTTCACGCCCCACACCGGCACCGCGCACACCGGCAGGCCGATGCACGAAATCGGTTGGGTCAGCAGACCCATGTTGGGCCGCACCGGCAGGCGCTGGCCGTCGATCTCGAACCATTCCGCGCCGATGGGCGTGGCAGCGCAGGGCGTACCGGGCGCGAGCAGCAGGTCGTAGTCGTTGAAGACGTGGGAGACGGCTTCCGCGTACTTCTGCCGCACCCTTTGCGCGCGGGCCACCCAGGCGGCGGGCAGCAGGGCGCCGGCCAGGAAGCGGTCACGCGACAGCGGTTCGAAATCGGCCGCGCGGGTGCGCAGGTCGGGCAGGTGCAGGGCGGCGCCTTCCGAGTTGGTGATGAGGAAAGCCGCGGCGCGACCGGCCTCGACCAGCGGCAGTTCGACGCCCTGCCTGGCACCCAGCGCGCGGGCCACGCGGGCCACCGCCTCGCGGGCTTCGGCGTCGGCCTTGTCGTGGAACCAGCCGCCCAGGATGCCGACACGCAGCCCGTGTGCCGCGGCCGACCCGGCGAGCAGCGGCGCGACCGGCTCGACCATGCGGCGTGCACATCCCGGGTCGCCGGCATCGAAGCCCTGCATCGCGTCGTAAGACAACGCCAGGTCGCGCACCGAACGGGCGAACGGGCCGAGATGGTCCAGGCTGGAGACGAAGGGATAGCTGCGGGTGCGCGGCAGCCGGCCGAAGGTGGGCTTGAGGCCGAACACACCACACAGCGACGCCGGCACGCGAATGGATCCGTTGGTGTCCGAGCCCAAGGTCAGCGGCACCTGGCCGGCGGCCACCGCCGCCGCCGATCCGCCGGAAGACCCGCCCGCGATGCGGTCGGTGTCGTGCGGGTTGCGGCAAGGGCCTTCATGGCTGTTCTCGGTGGTGAAACCGTAGGCGTATTCGTCCATGTTCAGCGCACCGACCAGCACCGCGCCAGCCGCTTCCAGCCGCTGAACCAGCAGCGCGTCGGCGTCGGCGGGCGGGCTGCCGCGTTCGATCTTCGAGCCGGCCAGCGTGGTGACGCCTTCGATGTCGAACAGGTTCTTCACCGCGAAGGGCACGCCCGCCAGCGGCATGGCCGACCGGTCGGCCCGGTCGATGGTGCGAGCCCGTTCCAGGGCCCGGTCCTGCACCAGCGTGGTGAAGGCATTGACACGGCCGTCGGTGGCGGCGATGCGGTCGAGGCTGGCTCGCACCAGGGCTTCGGCGGTGACGCCACCCGAGCGCACGGCAGTCGCCATGTCGGCAGCATCGCCCAGCAGGAGTTCGGCGGCGCTGCTCATGCCTGGCCTTTAGGCGACACCGGTTCGAATCGCATCGGCGAGTCGTCGTGCGGCGTCAGTTCGACGGCTTCGACGACCGCGGCCATCGAAGCCGCCAGCGCAAGGAAACCCAGCACGCCCGGCCGGTGTTCCGGCGCCAGCGGCAGGCCGAGCAGGGCGGCGGCTGCGTCCACATAGGCTTCGTGGCTCATCGGCGCACCTCACGCTGGAAGATCTCCAGGCTGAGCTTCTTCATGTCGACAAAGCTCTGCTGGCTGAGCGTCTCCACCGTGCGTGGGCGCGGGTCGTCGTAACGCAATATCTCGGCCACGCGGGTGGGGCGCTTGGTCAGCAGCAGCACCTCGTCGGCCAGGTAGACGGCCTCTTCGAGGTCATGCGAAACCAGCAGCATGGTGGTGCCGGTCTGCAGGAAGACCTCCTGCAGTTTCTCGCGGATGAAAAGCGTCATCTCGAAGTCGAGCGCCGAGAAAGGTTCGTCCAGGAACAAGACCTCCGGGCCGGGGGCCAGCGCCCGCATGATCGACGCCGTCTGCTGCTGTCCGCCGGACAGTTCGTAGGGGTAGCGCTTGAGGTCGAACTTGACGTCGAAAGACGCCACCAGCTCTTCCATCCGGCGGTCGACTTCGGCCTTGCTGCGCCCTTCGAGCTTGAGCGGATAGGCGATGTTGTCGATGGTGCGCATCCAGGGGAACATCGCCTCGCGATAGTTCTGGAAGACGTAGCCGATCTTGGTGTCCTTCAGCGACTTTCCGTCGAACAAAATCTCGCCGGCGTCGATGGGGATCAGGCCCGCGATCATGTTGATCAGCGTCGATTTTCCGCAGCCGTTGGGGCCGAACACCGACACGATCTTTCCCTTGGGGATGTCCAGGTCGAAGTTCTCGTAAAGCGGCCAGCCGGCGAAGTACTTGGTCAACCCGCGGATGGTGATGTGGGTGCCGGCGGGCCCGGGCGCGAAGCGGGGTTTCGGCACGTCGGCGTAGACGGGTCCGTTGACTACGATGCTCATCGGCCGCTCCAGTGAACGATCTTGCGTTCGGCTACCAAAAACAGAATATTCAAGGCGTAACCCAGGGCGCCGGCAGCCAGGATGGCGGCGTACATGCTCTTCACGTTGAGCACCTGCTGCGCGTCGATGATGCGGTGGCCCAGGCCGGCGTCGGAGCCGATGAACATCTCGGCCACGATGACGATCACCAGTGCCATCGACACGGCCGAACGCAGGCCGACGAAGGTGGGTTGCAGGCTCTCCCAGATCAGCACGTCCTTGAAGACCTGCCAGCGCGACGCACCCATCACCCTGGCCGCCATCACCCGCTGCTTGCGGGCGTTGATGACACCGTAGGCGCTGTTGAAGATCACGATGAGGAAGGCACCGAAGGCGGCGATGGCCACCTTGTTGATGTCCGACACACCGAAGATCAGCAGGAACAGCGGAATGAGCGCGGACGACGGCGTGGAACGGAAGAAGTCGATCAGGAATTCGACGCTGCGGTACACCCTTTCATTGCTGCCCAGCAGCACGCCCAGGGGCACGCCGACCACGGCGGCGATGACAAAGGCTTCCAGCGTGCGGCCCACCGTCACCGCGAAATCGGTCAGCAGCGGCCCGCCGGCCAGGCCGGTGAAAAGCGCCTGCAGCGTGGCCGCGGGGGTGGGCAGCAGGATCGGCTTGATGAAACCGAAACGCACCACCAGGTCCCAGACGATGAACAGCAGCACCGGCCCGATGAAGGGCAGCAGGCGGTCCCAAAGAGGGCGTTTTGGCAGCACCGGCGCTGCGTCGGCGGCAGGCGGTTGCCAGGCGCTGGCAGGCGCCGGATTGGTGGTCGCGTCTGCCATGGTCAGGCCTTGTAGATCAGGCCGTCCACCACGACCTTCTTGTCGAAGACACCCTTCTCCGTGAACAGGTCGTAGAACTTCTGGAAGTAGGCCAGGTCGCTCGGCTTGAACTCGTTGTAGAGCATGTATGAAGCCAGCGGCACCTCGGCCGTCAGCGGGCCTTCGATTGCCGTGTAGCCCTTCATGAACTGGCGGGCTTCGTCGGGTTTGGTGCGCACCAGTTCGACGCCCCTGGCATAGGCGGCGATGTACTTTTTGGCGACTTCGGGGTTCTTCTTGATGAACTCGGCGGTCAGGCTGGCGGCGCCGCCGTGCCAGGGGGCCATCGGGTCTCCCAGGATGTACCTGGCAACCACGCCTGCCTCGATCACACGGGTGGTGCCGTTCATGCGGCCGACGGTGCCGGTGGGCTCGAGCGTGTAGCAGGCATCGACCTGGCCGGCGACCAGCGCGGCGACATGCTGGCCGATGGGCAGTTCGGTGACCGTGGCGCCGGTGGCGCCGGCACGTTCGAGCATGGTCTTGCACAGCGTCACGTTCTGGATGCCGGGGCCGGAAGCAACCTTCTTTCCCTTCAGGTCGGCGACGGTCTTGAAAGGGCTGTCCTTGGCGGTGATGAACTCGTCCAGCACGAACTTCGCGTTGCTCGGGTTGGTGCAGAAGATCTTGAAAAGGCCGGGCTGCGCGATCTCGCCGATGGCCAGGTTGGCCGAGCCGGTGCCGTTGGCGCTGCCGTCGGAACGGCCGGACAGCATGGCTTCCATCACCTGCTGCGCACCGGCGAACTTCTGCGCCTCGACGTCCAGGCCGGCTTCCTTGAAATAGCCCTTTTCAATGGCTGCGAAGAACGGCAGGCCGGCGGCGACCGGCCAGAAACCGACGCGGATCCTGGGGCCCGGTTGCGCCCGCACGATGGCCGGCGCGGCCAGTGCGCCGACAGCGGCAACGCCGATCTGGAGAACCCGGCGGCGGTCGCCGGAAGTCGCGTTCATTTTCTGCATGACAAGCTCCTGATGAAGTCGGATGTGAGAAGGAAGCGCCCTGCGAGCCACAAAGGGGCAGGGCAAAAATCGTGCGCGGTTCAGGTCGTGGCCGCGGCTTTTTTCGACGCGATGTAGGCGCGCCATCCGCCGTGCGCGGTTACATCCGTCGCGGCCGGCAGCGCATGGCCTTCGCAGATGAAACCCTTCACCCAGCGGCCGTCGGCCAGCTCAACGCTGCCCAGGCCGAGCGGCGGCGGAATCAGCGCCAGGAAACTGCCCACCTCGGCGATGGGCACCTGCCAGACCTCGACCACGATGGCGGCTCCGCCATGGGCTTCGGCCACGCGCCCCAGTCCGGGTTTGGGTGGCACCGTTCCGGGCAGCGCATAAAGGCGGTAATGGGGCGCAGTGGTGGTGGTCTCGGCCAGCCGGGCATTGCGTTCGGTCAGCTGGCCGTTGAGCGGCATGCCGGTGAGATGGGCGCCGACCACTGCGATGGCCAGGTGGGTTTGAGGCGTGACTGCCAGGCCGGCAATGGGCATGGGCGACGGCAGTGGCTGGTCGGTCGCGCCCAGCTTCAGCCCGGTGGCGTGGTGGAAACGCTGGCCCAGCTCGGCCAGTTGCCAGTCGCTGCCCGCCAGGCCGATCAGCGTGATGCCGAAGGGCAGGCCGTCGGGTCGCAGGCTGGCCGGAACCGAAAGGGCGGCGTAGTCCAGCAGGTTGACGAAGTTGGTGTAGTAACCCAGCTCGCGGTTGCGCTCGACCGGGTCCGCCAGCATGGCCGCCAGGGTGCAATGCGTCGGCGCGGTCGGTACACACAGCACGTCGATGCCGTCCCACATGCGGGCGGCGATGGCGCTCAGCGCCTGTAGCCGGTGCTGGGCCTCGAAAACATCGGCCGCGTCGTATTTCGCACCGGCCGCCAGGATGGTGCGCACCGGCTCGATCACGTCCCCGGGCTGGCGGTCGAAGAAGTCGCGCACGGCGGCGTAGCGCTCGGCCACCAGCGCACTGTCGTAGAGCAGGGCCGCGGCTTCGGCAAGTGGTGCATAGGCGATGGGCACGGGCGTGCCGCCGAGTGACTCGAGCTGCACGACGGCGCTGTCGAAGGCCGCTGCGGCCAGGGTGTCACCGTAGAACTCGAGGCTGTCGGGCACGCCGAAACGAAAGGCGGCCGGCAACGGTTCGCGGTGCATCTTCAGCGTGCGCGAGAACGGGTCGGCCGCGTCTTGGCCCATCACCGATTCGAGCACCCGCACGGCGGTGGCAACGGTGCGGGCGAAGATCGACACGCAGTCCTGGCTCTGGGCGGCGGGCACCACGCCGGCGGCGCTGACCAGTCCCTTGCTGGGTTTCAGGCCGACGATGTTGTTGAGTCCGGCGGGCACGCGGCCGGAGCCCGCCGTATCGGTGCCGAAGGTGAAGTCGGCCTGGCCGGTCGCCACCACATGGGCCGACCCGGAGCTGGAGCCGCCGCTGACGTAATGCGGGTCGAAGGCGTTGGGCACAGCGCCATAGGGCGAACGTGTGCCGTTGAGTCCGCAGGCGAACTGGTCGAGGTTGGTCTTGCCGAGCAGCCTTGCACCGGCTTCGAGCGCCTTCTGCACCGCCGTGGCGTTTCGGCCGGGCGTGAAGGCGAAGGGCGGGCAGCCGGCGGTGGTCGGCACGCCTGCCACGTCGATGTTGTCCTTGGCGGCGAAGAGCAGGCCCGCCAGCGCGCCTTCGGTGGAGGCGGCAAGCGGCTTGTCGAACAAGGTGATCCAGGCGGCATCGGGCTGCGCGACCGGATCGTTTTCCATCAGGGAGAGGCTGCGGGCATTCGACATTCGTTTGGCACCATCTTGAAGAATACGAACATGTGTACAAGATGAGATGCAAGCGGCGTGCCAGCGACCGCAGGGAGTGCCGGGGTGCCCGGATGACCGCTGTCAGCCCGTCCGGATCGGGGCCGCCGGCGGCGCCATCAGCGCCTGACGTTCACGCCATGCTTCCTGTACCGATGGATCCGTCACCGCGTAGATGCCGTGGTGCTTGCGCATGATGAGGTTGGCGTCGCGCAACTCTTCGGTCACCCGCTGTACTTGGTCGGCGGTGACGTCCCTGCCCACGGTCTGGGCGTATTGCGCCAGTGCTTCTGCAGCGAAAAGCCCGGTCGCATCGCCCTCTGTTCCTGCGATGCGGCTGAAGATCGCCGTCGCCAGGACGCCCAGGTCTTCCATCTTGCGCAGTTCGACATCGGCGGCCGCGCCCTTCAGTGTTGCGGCGATCACGGGCAGATAACGGTCGGCGTCACGCGGTTTTTGCTGCTGCAGCAGGCGCAGTGCGCGGATCATTTCTTCAGGTCGACGTCCCAGTGTCTGGAAGGCCGCAGAAGCGGCCTCCAGGCCCGGCACTACCTTGGCGCCTTCTTCCGCGATGCCGTGGAGAAGGTGCGCAACGTAGTCCTCGCCCAAGGTCGGATAGTCGATGGAAGAAGCGCCGGCAAAAGCGTGTTTGCCCTGCAAGGTCATGCCGACGACCTGCGCCCGGTGCGAGCCGGTGCCGATGAAGATGAAATGGCCTGGCGTTGCCGGCCGCGGGTTAATGGCGTCGCGTGCCGCCTTAATGGCCAACAGCATCTGGCTGCCGTCGTTGGTGGCCAGCGCCTGTTGCACCTCGTCGACGATCAGCACCACGTCGGTCCTGGCCAGATCCACCAGTTCGGTCAGCGCCTGCGCGAGGGTGGGGCCGCCCCTGGCCCCCAATTCGTTGAGTTGAAAACTGAACTTCAGTCCGGCGACACCGACGTCCAGTGCCTTGATACGTTTCAATCGTGCCAGCGCACCCGATGCCGGTCTCTGCAACTCTTCCATCGCCTTGCGGATGGATGCATGGACCAACGCGGCGGGGTCGGCCTTCGTGTCGGCCCACAGGTCGACATAGATCACCAGCGCCCCGGACGCTTCAAGCGCGGGAATCAGATCCTGCTGCAAGAAGGTGGTCTTGCCGGTTCGGCGCAAACCCGAGAGGAACAAACCCGAACGCAGGCCTTGGTCCAGCAGTCCGGGCTTGAGCAGTTGATCTGCCATCTGGGTCGCCAGGGCATGACGGTGGAAATAGTCCATTTAGTGCGAATTAGTCGATACGAATAATTAGGAGTATTGACTAAAACACACTAATCCCGAACTCGGGGGTTGGGAAGTGCACGGGTCCGGCTGTCCCACAGCGCATAGGGGGCTTGGGCTCCCGCGCAGGTGAGGCCGTGGCTGACAGGCGGGCCGTCCGTTTGCCGCCAACATCCACCCATCGCATTCACCAGGAGAACCTCCATGAAAAAAGCACTCGTCATCCTCGCCGCCACCTTCACCATGCTCGGCGCCCACGCGCAGATCGGCAAGGCCGCTTCGGAAGCCACCGACGCCGCCCAGCACAAGGTGGATCAGAAGCAGGCCGAGAGCGAAGCCAGGAAGAGCGGCCCGGTCGGCAAGGCGGTCAACGACGTGAAGGCCGGTTATCACAAGAACCGCGCCGACGCCTCGGCTGACAAGGCCAAGGAATCGCTGAAGAACACCGGCAAGTAAGCCGCACACGGTCGTCCCGACCAGAGCACGCAACGGCACCCCCAGGGGTGCCGTTCTACGTTGTCCGCCCTTTTATCCACTCCTCATTCCATGCTCACCGTCCACCATCTCGGCCAATCCCAATCCGAACGCATCCTCTGGCTCTGCGAGGAACTGGGGCTGCCCTACGAACTCAAGCGCTACGAACGAGACCCGGTGACACGCCTTGCCCCGCCGGAACTGAAGGCGCTTCATCCCATGGAGGCTGCCCCGCTGATCAGCGACGGCGACCTGTTGCTGGCCGAGTCCGGCGCCATCGTCGAATACGTCATCGCGAAGTACGGCCAGGGCCGGCTGGCGCTGCCGTCAGACCACCCGCAGTTCGCCGACTACCTGTACTGGTTCCACTTCTCGAACGCCAACCTGCAGGCCACGCTGGGCCGCAGCATGACTGTCGGTCGGCTCGACCTGACGGCTGACAACCCGGTTCGTGTGGGCGCCGAATTCCGGCTCAAACGAGCGCTGGATTTTGTCGAGGACCGCCTGTCGTCCGTCGATTACCTGGCGGGAGAGCAGTTCACCGCGGCAGACATCATGGTGATGTTCTCCCTGTCCACGATGGGCGCTTTCTACGCCCTGGACCTGCAGCCTTATCCGACCATTCGCGCCTACCTGCGACGCCTCGCCGACCGGCCCGCTTACCAGCGCGCCATGGCCAAGGGAGACCCCGGCATGGCGCCGATGGTTTCCTGAACATTGAAACCTTCCGTCAGATCGTCGCGCCCCTCGGGTCGACTTCGCCCAGCACGTCCAGCAGCACCCGGTTGACCCGGCCCTGTTCGATCTCGTGCTGTTCACAAAGTGCCTGCAGGACAGACGCATCGGCGCCTTCCAGGGCCAGCGTGATCTCCAGGCTCGGCCCGTAAGGCCCGGTGCGGGTCATGGCCGCGTCCTGCACACGGCGTGACAGGCGTATGCGGGGCAGCAGCACCCCCAGCGGTTCGTTCAGCAGCAGGTCCAGCCCGGAGAACAGCCCGCACAGGGACACCTCGCGCCGCAGCGCTTCCTCGATGCCGGCATCCAGCAGCCCGTCCATCAGCCGGGCCCGCAACACCAGCTGCGCGTTCAGTGGCCGCATGGCGGGTTCCTGGCTGGCAAACGGAAGCTGCTTGCCTAGCCAGCCGCGCAGGGTCTCGATGCCCAGCATCATCATTCCGTGGCGCACCGATTCGATGGCCGAACGCAGGCCGAGGGCGGGCGAGTTGGCGTAGATCAGGAAGCGATACACCAGCAGCGGGTCTTCGCTGAGGATGCGTTCCACCGTTTCGGCGGACCGGTCGCTTTCCAGTGCCTTCAAGGTCTGCTGCACCACCGCGTGCGATGGCTGCATCGGCTGGTGGCGCAGGCTGTAGACCACGTCCTCGGCCGGCCAGCCGGCCAGCGCGAAGGCGTTGCAGCGGTCCAGGCAATATTCCATCAGCACCCGGCTTTCGATGCCGCCGAAGATATGGCCGGGCGGCAGTCGTCCGGGGCCCATCTGGTAGCCGACCTCCGTCTTGCGGGTGGCATCCTTCAGGGCGGCGGCGGCCCAGGGCGGCGGCAGGGTCAGCCAGTAGCGATGGAAGCTGTGGCGGATGTCTTCCGGCGGCGGCATGTCGGCGCTGCCCATCCACACCAGGCGCAGGCCGCGCTGCTGGGCCAGGCGCACGCCGGTGGCCACCAGGCTGCTGCCTTCGAGCATTTCTGACTGGACGACCAGGGTGGGAACCAGCGCGGAACGGCTGGCGAAACGCGGGCCGGGGGCGGCCTTGGGGGTTGGCGGGTCGACCAGGGTCAGCAGGTCGATCAGCAGTGCCTGCGACTGCGGCACCAGGAACAGCGGCGGGCCGTCGGCGGGCAGCCGGTCACCCAGCGTGTCGAGCAGTTCCCGGGCGTCGACCGGACCGTCCAGCGGACCGTCCGGCACGGGTGCGACGAAAAGGCCCAGGCCGACCAGCGAACGGCCGCGGCCCCAGAGGGGTTGATAGGAAAGCGAAATGCAGTCGAGGACAGAAGCCGTCATGCGCCAGAAGCCAGAAGAGGTGGTTTTCTCGAACCACCGGATTCTCCACGCTCCGGCGAGAAGCCTTCAATCACCCGCTGATATACGTGAACAGCGACAGTTTCTGGATCTGTGCGTACGAGCTCAGCGCGGCCTGGTAGCCGGTCTGCTGGCTGGAGAATTCCGACACCGCCTTGATCATGTCCAGGTCTTCGGCAGCGGACTTCTCGGCCTTCAGCTGGTCGGTTCGAACGCCCTGTGCGTCCTTGATGCGGTCGGCCTGGTTCAGGATGTCGCCGGCCAGGCTGCGTGCCGAAGAAACCCGGGCCATGCCCGCGTCGATCTGCGACAGCGACTGCGCGATCTGCGTGGGCAGTGCGCCGGCGTTGCTGGTGGCGTTCTTGATGTTGGCGATGGTCTGGTCGAGGGTGGTGAACAGGTCGCTGCGGGCGCTGGGCGCAACGCTCAGGGTGTCGCCGTTCAGGGGCGAGCCCTTGACCGTCATCGAAATTCCGTCGAAGGCGATGGCGCCGTTTTCCTTGTAGGTGCCGGTGGCTGCGGTGGTGCCGGCCGTGGTGTCAGTGACGGTATAGGTCTTGGTGCCGCTGGTGGCGTCCACCGCGAAAGCTATCGAGTAGTTGTGGCCGGTGACGGCGCTGGGGCTGGTCACGCTGCCGGCGTCCGACGATACGGTGCCGATGTTGCCGCTGCCGGTGGCCACGGTGAAGGTGCCGTTGCCGCTCGGCACGTTCATGAAGGCGGCCTGGCCGTCGAGCGTGGGCGACACCGTGCTGTTGCCGCCGACACGCTGGCCCGACAGGCCTTCGAACTGCACCGTCTGCGTGTTGGTGAAGGGTGTGGTCGAGCTGCCGAGGCCGCTGAACAACGGTGTGCCGTTGCTGTCGGTCTTGTTGGTGTTGGCGAAGATCTCGTCGCGCAGGCTGGTCAGTTGCTGGGCGATGGAGGCGCGGTCGGTGGGCGTCAGCGTGCCGCTGCCGGCGCTGACCACCAGTTCGCGGAAGCTCTGCAGCGCATCGGTGGTGGCGCCCAGGGTGGATTCGGCGGTGGCGATGGTGTCGCGCTGCGACGCCAGCAGGCGCTGGTCTGCGGCGATGCGGGCGATGCGCGTGCCCGCGCGTTCGGCCTGCGCGGCGCCGGTCGGGTCGTCGCTGGTGCGGTTGATCTTCAGGCCCGAAGTCATGTTCTGCTGCAGCGTGACCAGGCCTTGCTGGCGCTGCGACAGGTTCTGCAGGGCAGTGGCGTAGCTGGTGGCGGTGCCGACGCGGCTGTTGGTGCTCATGGATGTCGTTTCCTGTTCACGATTCCCGATGCTCAACGCATCGCCGACAGCACCGAGTCGAACAGACTCTGCGCCACCTGGATCATCTTGGCCGAGGCCTGGTAGGCCTGCTGGTACTGCAGAAGCTTGGCGGCCTCTTCGTCGAGGTTGACGCCGCTGACCGACGACACGCTGTTGTCCAGGTTGGTCGAGATGTTTCCCGACACGCTGGCATTGAACTGCGCGCTCTGAACCCGGGTGCCGATCTGCGACATGAGGCCGGCATAACCGTCGGACAACGGCGAGCCGTCGTACACCGTCATGTCGCGCAGCCCGGCGATGGCGTCGGCATTGCCGGCGGTGGTGGTGATGGGGCCGCCGACGGTGTTGGACGGCAGGGCGGTGGAAGTGGTGGGCCAGGTGCCCGCGGCGCGCATCGGGGTGCCGATGCTGCTGTCGTTGGCCTGCACCATCACCACGTCGCCTGCCACGGGGGTGCCCTTGAGGCTCAGTTCCCAGCCGTTCAGCTTGATGGTCTGGCCGCTGGTGTAGCTTTGGCTCGGGCCGGCGGCAGCGGGCGGCACCGTCACCGTGTAGCTGGTCGGCGGGTCGTTGAAGGTCAGGACCGCGTCCTTGGTCAGGTCGGCATTCTTCGACGTGGCCATCAGGCCCTGCACCGTCACCGTACCCTTGTTGTCGGCGGCGGCAGACGCCACCACCGGGCTGGTCACCGCCAGCTGCCGGGGCGACGCGAACACCGTGCCCATCTGGCTGGATGCGCTGGCGAAGGGTTTCACCGCATAGGTGTCGCCGTTGACGCCGCCGGCGCCGATGTTGAAGGCCAGGCCGTCCACCGTGGGCTGGCCGCCGCTCAGGTCGAAGTTGGTGATCTTCCCGTCGGACACCCGGGTGATCGAGCCGGTGCTGCCCGATGTCAGCGTCACCTTGTAGTCGGACGCAGAAAGCTTGCTGACGTCGGCCACCTGCACACCCACCGTCGCGGTGCCGGAGTTGTAGGTGGCGGCATAACCGTCGGGTATGCTGATCGGGTTGAGCAGGTTGACGCCGGTATTGCCGTCCAGGTCCAGGCCCAGCGAATGCTGCTGGTTGATGGCGGTGGTGGTGGTCAGTGCCAGGCGACCCAGCAGGTTGCGGCCTTCGGCGATATCGGTGTTGTTGAACTTCAGCAGGCCGGCCATTTCGCCGCCGCCCATCTGGTTCTCGTCCAGCGTGGTGGTGAGCGTGCCGGCGCGCTGCACCGACAGTTTCATGATCGACGGATCGCCGCCCGGGTCGGACACCAGCGACACCTGCGCGGTGGTGGTGCCCAGTACCAGGGGCTGGCTGCCCAGGAAGATGTTGGTGCTGCCGTCGTCCGCCGGGATCTGGCTGGTCTGGACGTACTGGTTCAGGTTGCGGATCAGCGTGTCGCGCTGGTCCAGCAGGTCGTTCGGCTGCTGTGCCTGGCCGTGCGAAAGGGCGATCTGCTGGTTGACGGCGGCGATGCGGGTCACCAGGCCGTTGACGGCGGTGACGTCGTCCTGCAGCTTCTGCTGGGTGGTCGACTGCAGCTCGGCCAGCTGGGACGACGCGGTATTGAAACGGCCCGCCATTTCGTTGGCGCGGGTCAGCACCACCGAACGCGCGGTCAGGTCAGTGGGGGCGGCCGAAACATCGGTGAAGGCATTCAGCATGTCGGTGATCGACGCGCCGAGGCCGGTGGTGCCGCCCGGGAAGATGTCTTCCAGTTGCGACAGGCTGGCCGAGCGCGTCGAGTCGGAGGCCGCCACGGCCGCCGCCTGGGTGGCCTGTTTGGTCAGGAACTGGTCGGCATTGCGGGTGATGGTGGCAACCGTCACGCCCCGGCCGATGAACCCCGCGCCGGTGTATTGCCCGCCGGCCGTCTCTAGCTGAACCGTCTGCTTGCTGTAGCCCGGCGTGTTGACGTTCGAGATGTTGTGCCCGATGGTCGACAGGGCCGTCTGGTTGGCCGTGAGCGCCCGGGCACTGACGTTGAGCAGGCTCATGAATGTTGCCCGGCGTCAGCCACGACACTTCTCTGTTGCCAGTGCGCGGCGCTGGCGATGGCGCGGCTCAGCTTGCTGGCGTAGGCCGGGTCGGTGGCGTAGCCGGCGCGCTTCAGCTCGGTCGCATAGGCGTGGGCCGAATCGGTCTTCTGTTTGGCGTTGGCGTAGCGCGGGTTCTCGTTGATCAGCTTCGAATAGTCGCGGAACGAGTCTTCCACCGACTCGTACGAACGGAACTTGGCCACCACCTTGCGTGGCGTGCCGTTGATGTATTCGGTGGTGGTCACCTCGGCGACCTTGCCCTTCCAGTCGCCGGTGGCCTTCACGCCGAACAGGTTGTTGGCGCTGCTGCCGTCCCTGTTCTTGATGAGGTGTTTGCCCCAGCCGGTCTCGTGGCCGGCCTGGCCCAGCATGAAGCTGGCCGGAATGCCGCTCTCGGCGCTGACGGTGGCTGCGGCGTCGCCCATCTTCTGGACGAAGTCGCCCTGCGCGCTGCCCGTGGGTGCTGCCGCCACCGGAGCGGGCTTGGCCGCGGTGACACCGCCCAGCGAAATGGTCGAGGGCGGCAGCGTGCCGCTCTTCAGGCCGGATTGGGCGCTGAGCTGTTTCTCGATGATTTCCGACAGGCCGCCCGGCTGGCCGGACATCGACACGGCGAACTGCTGGTCGAGCATGTCGGTGCCCAGCTTCTCGCCTTCGCTGTCGTTCATGCCCGACTTCATGGTCGCCTCGCGCATGGACTTCATCAGTTCACGCATGAACAGCGACTCGAACTGCTTGGCTGCGGCCTTGATGGCCTTGGGGTCGCTGCTGTTGCCGGCCTGCAGCTTCAGCGCGTTGAGCGACCTGGAGTCGGCTGCCAGAGCCTCGTTGGGCGTGTTGCTGCCGCTGCTCAGGCCGAAGGAAGATGAGGTGGAGGAAATCGCCATGGTCAAGCCCTTGCCGCGTGGATGCGCGTGGTCAGATCACTTCCAGCTCGGCGTTCAGCGCGCCGGCGGCCTTGATCGCCTGGAGGATCGCCAGCAGGTCTTGTGGCGTGGCGCCCAGCGCGTTGAGCGCGCGCACCACGTCGGCCAGCTGGGGCGATGCGGGGACCTGCATGAGGATGCCGGGTTCCTGCTTGATCTGGATGTCGGTCTTCTGCGCCACCACCGTCTGGCCGCCGCTGAAGGCGCCGGGCTGGCTGATCACAGGCGTCGAATTGATGGTGATCGACAGGTTGCCGTGGGCGATGGCGCACGGGCCCAGGGTGACCGACTGGTTGAGCACGATGGAACCGGTGCGGGCGTTGATGACGACCTTGGCCGAAGGGGCGCTGAGTTCGAGCGGGATCTCTTCGAGGTCGGCCAGGAAACTGACCCGCGAATTGGCATCCGTGGGCGCCTGTACCTGCACGGTGCGGCCGTCCAGAGCGCGGGCCAGGCCGCTGCCCAGGCGGCGGTTGATGGCCTCGGCCACGCGGCGGGCCGTCTGGAAATCGAATGAGTTCAGGTCCAGCTTGATCGAGTCGCCCTCTTGCAGCGGCGTCGGGATGGCACGTTCGACCTGGCCGCCCTGCGGCACGCGGCCGGCGCTCAGGTGGTTGATCTGCACCTTGCTGCCGCCAGCCGCTGCGCCGGCGCCGCCGACGGCGACGTTGCCCTGGGCCAGTGCGTAGATCTCGCCGTCCACGCCACGCAGCGGGGTGGTGATGAGCGTGCCGCCCTTGAGCGACTTCGAATTGCCGATCGACGACACGTTGATGTCGATCATCTGGCCCGGCTGGGCGAAGGCGGGCAGCTGGGCGGTGACGATCACCGCGGCCACGTTCTTCAGCTGCAGCTGAGATGCGGTGGCGGCCGGCAGGGTGATGCCGAGCTGCTGCATGTAGTTGGTCAGGCTCTGGGTGGTCAGCGGCATCTGGGTGGTCTGGTCACCCGTGCCGTCGAGGCCGATGACCAGGCCGTAGCCGGTCAACTGGTTGGTCCGCACCCCCTGCACCGACGCGACTTCCTTGATACGCATCGCCTGAGCCGGCAGTGCGCCGAAAACCAGGCCGAAGGCGGCGACCCAGAGGGCGGTCAGCCGAAGGAAGGAGGAAGTGAGGACGGGGTGCATGGGAGGATTCTCCCAAGCATCAGAAAGGCAGAACGTTCAAAAAGACCCGGGAAAGCCACCCCATTTGCTGGGCTTCGCCGGCTTGACCCCGGCCGCGGGACTCGATCCGCACGTTGGCCACCTGGGTGGAAGACACCAGGCTGCCGGCCTGGATGGCCCGTGGGTCGATGGTGCCGCTGAAACGCATCACGTCGACGTTCTCGTTGACGCCGATCTGTTTTTCGCCGGTCACCACCAGGTGGCCGTTGGGCAGCACCTGCACCACGGTCGCGGTGATGGCGCCCGAAAACGTGTTGGCGCTCTGCGTGCCGCCCTTGCCGGCGAAGGTGTTGGCGTCGGTAGCGGCGATGGTCGTCTTGGCAGCCAGCGAGGCAGCTCCGAAGAAGGGCAGGGCGGTGATGCCGGCCTTGACCGTGCCGTTCTTGTCCACCGTGGAGGTGGAGGTCTGGCTGGCGCTGACGTTCTCGACGATGTTGATGGTGACCGTGTCGCCTACCAGCCGGGCGCGCCTGTCCTCGAAGGCCTGGCGGTAGGTGGCGGTGCTGAACAGGCCGCCGCTGGCGGACACCGGCTCGCGCGCCGGATAGATCAGTTGCGGGGCCGCGGTGACCGGCATGTCGACCTTGGGCTGCATGGTTTCGCAACCTGTGCACAGAAGGGCGACCAGCGGGGCCGCCGCGAGAAGGGAAGTGAGGCGTTGCATGGGGAATTTCTCCGTGCGGTGTGTCTCTGGTTTCTATTCAGAGCTGGGCCAGCTTCTGGAGCATCTGGTCGGATGTCTGGATGGCCTTGCTGTTCATTTCGTAGGCGCGCTGGGTCTGGATCATTCCGACCAGTTCCTGCACCACGTTGACGTTGGAGGTCTCGACGAAACCCTGCATCACCGTGCCCAGGCCGTTGGTGCCGGGCGTGCCGGTCTGCGGCGTGCCGGACGCGGCGGTTTCGGTGAACAGGTTCGAGCCGCGCGGCTCCAGGCCGGCCGGGTTGATGAAGTTGACCAGCGCGATGGTGCCCACCTGCTGCGGCGTGGCGCTGGCCGGCAGCACCACGCTCACGGCACCGTCGGCACCGATGGTGATGCTCTGCGCGTTGGCCGGGATGGTGATGCCGTTGGCGATGGCCAGGCCGTTGTTGGTCACCAGCTGGCCGGACGAGTTGAGTTCGAACGAACCGTCGCGGGTATAGGCCAGCGTGCCGTCGGGCTGGGTGACCTGGAAGAAGCCGTTGCCCTTGACCGCCACGTCGAGCGGGTTGGTCGACTGCTGCAGGCTGCCCTGAGCGTAAGAACGCGCGGTGGCCACGGTACGCACACCCAGGCCGAGCTGCAGGCCGGTGGGCAGCTGGTTCTGCTCGGTGGTGTTGGAGCCGACCTGGCGCAGGTTCTGGTACATCAGGTCTTCGAAAACGGCGGTGGCACGCTTGTAGCCGTTGGTCGAGACGTTGGCCAGGTTGTGGGAAATGACGTCCAGCTGGGTTTGCTGGGCTTCCATGCCGGTCTTCGAGATCCAGAGGGAATTGATCATGGCGGTGTACTCGCAGGAATGGGGTTGGGGCGCTTCAGCCCACGGACAGCAACTGGCTGGCCGATTTGTCACCCTGCTCCGCGGTCTGCAGGATGCGGGTGTTGGATTCGAACTGGCGGGCCGCTTCGATCATGGCGACCATGGTTCCGACGGCGTTGACGTTGGAGCCTTCGAGCATGCCGGTCTGCAGGCGCGCGGTGGCATCGGCCGCCATCGGGTTGCCCGAGGTCGGCCGGAACAGGCCGTCCTCGCTGCGCCGCAGCGGGTCTTCGGCGGTCGGCGTGGCCAGCTTCAGCCGGCCCACGGTGTTGATCGGCTGTCCGTCGACCTTGGCCGTGATGATGCCGTCCGCGCCCAGGGCGACCTGGGCGTTCTGCGGGATGTCGATCGGGCCGCCGTCGGCCGACAGCACCGTCATGCCGACGCTGTTGACCAGCGTGCCGTTGGCATTGACCTGGAAACCGCCATTGCGGTTGTAGGCTTCGGTACCGTCGAGCGCCTGCACCGCGAAGTACGCATTGCCCTGCGGCATGGCGTCCAGGTTGCGGTCGCTGTACTGGATGGATCCTGGCGTGTCGTCGTGCGTGCTGGCGGTTTCCAGCGCGAACACACGGGTGCTCGAACCGTCGCCGTTGATCGGCACCGCACGAAAGTTGAACAGCTCCTGGCGGAAGCCGTTGGTGGACACGTTGGCCAGGTTGTTGGCCAGCACCGCCTGCCGCTCGGAAGCGGCGGAAGCGCCCGTCATCGATGTGTAAATCAAACGATCCATCTAGCTCACCTCGACGTTTGTCTAGCTGGTTCGATCAGCGCAGGTTCACGAGCGTGCTCATGATCTGGTCCTGCGTCTTGATCGTCTGGGCGTTGGCCTGGTAGGCGCGCTGGGCGGTCATCATGTTGACCAGCTCGGCGGTCAGGTCGACGTTGGAGTCTTCCAGCGAACCCGACGAAATCTTGCCGAAGTTGCCCGAGCCGGGAGCGTTCTTGATGGGAGCGCCCGAGGCCACGGTTTCCTTCCAGTAGTCGCCGCTGGAAGGCTCCAGGCCCTGCACGTTGCGGAAGTTCGCCAGCTGGATCTGCCCGGTCGACTGGGTCTGGCCGTTCGAGTAACGCGCGGTCAGGGTGCCGTTTTCCGAGAAGGCCATGCCGGTCAGCTCGCCCGGGGCGTAGCCGTCCTGCTTGAGGCTGGACACATAGAACGAGGACGCGTTCTGGGTCAGGCTGGTCAGGTCGACCTTGACGTCGAATGCCGGCGTGGCCGCGCCCTTGATCTGGATGCCCGGCAGGGTGAGCGTGCTGCCCGACGAAATGTTGCCGGCGGCATCGAAAGTCACCGTGCCGACCGGAGTGCCGGTGGTCGAGGTGGTGCTGTTGCCCTGCGGATAGTCGGCGTAGACGTTCCAGGTGTTGGCGTCGGTCTTCTGGAAATACAGGCCCACCGGCACGGCCGCGCCCTGCGAGTCGTAGGCGGTGACCGAGGTGCCGTAGGTGCTCAGCGCGGTGTTGGGCGTGACCGAGTTGTAGACCACCGCCTGGGTGTCCAGGTTGGCGGCGATGTTGATCTCGGTGCTCTGGTGGCCCGCCACGCCCTTGCCGGTCGGCAGCGAGAGCGCGCCCTTGGTGACCGCGCCCGTGATCGGGTCGAAGATGTTGCCCTGCAGCTTGGCGCCGCCGTTGGTCACGATGTTGCCGTCGGAATCCAGCTTGAAGGTGCCGTTGCGGGTGTAGGCGGTTTCACCGTTGGGCAGTTGCACGGTGTAGAAGCCGTTGCCGTTGATGGCCAGGTCCAGGTCGTTGCCGGTGGTGGTCAGGTTGCCCTGGCTGAACTGCTGCGAGATGGCCGCGGTCTGCACACCGATGCCGGGCGTGTTGGCGCTGCCGCCGCTGCCGAGGTTGGAGGCGTACAGGTCCGAGAACTCGGCCCGCGAGGCCTTCATGCCGGTGGTATTGACGTTGGCGATGTTGTTGCCGATCACGTCGAGGTTGCGACTGGCGGCGTTGAGGCCCGAAAGACCTTGCTGGAAAGCCATGGCTGATGCTCCTTAGCGCTGGGAGAGTGGGTGGCGAAAACGGTCGGGATCGATCAGAGGATCGTCTTGACGGAGGTGTAGGCGGCGGTATTGCCGTCCTTGAACTTGAGCTGCAGGGCGCCCGCGGTGTCCGAGCCGATCGACGTGACCGTGCCCTTGACCAGGCCGGTCGAACCGACCGTGGCCTTGTCGTTGACGGCGGTGACGGTGAACTTGAGGCCGTCGGTGCTGCTGTAGCCGGTGGAATTGAAGTCGAAGCTGTGCTGGCCGGCTTCCATTGCGCCGAGGTTGAGCGAACCCACGGTGGTGCCGCCGGCGGTGCTCACCTTGACGGTGACGTTGCTGGCCGTGCCGTCCAGGGAGAACAGGCCGCTGCCCTTGTTGGTGGCGCTGTCGACCGAAACCGTGTCGCCCGATGCCAGCACGTCGTGCCCGATCAGCGCACTGGCCTGGATGCCCTGCATGGCGGCCATCTGCGTGGCCAGGCTGCTGACGGTGGTGTTGAGTTTCTCGATGCCCGACACCGTGTTGATCTGCGCGATCTGGGTGGTCATCTGCGCGTTGTCCATCGGGTTCATCGGGTCCTGGTTGTTCAGCTGCGCGACGAGCAGCTTCAGGAACCGGTCCTGCTGGTCGTCGGCGCTGGTGGTCCCGGTGGTGCCCGAGCTGGACGTGCTGCTGCCCAGCGACGAAGTCGGCTGGTAGGTGGTGGTGGACGCTAGCGCGGCGGTGGCGGTACTGGATGTCATGGCGGGTTTCCCGGTGATGGGTTGATTACTGGCCCATCTGCAGCGTCTTCAGCAGCAGGGTCTTGGCGGTGTTCATCACTTCGATGTTGTTCTGGTAGGAACGCGAGGCGGAAATCATGTTGACCATCTCTTCGACCGCATTCACGTTGGAATGGGTGACATAGCCCTGCTCGTCGGCGGCAGGGTTGGACGGGTCCATCACCTTGCGGCCGGGGGTCTGGCTTTCGGTGACCTGGGCCACACGAACGCCGGCAGTGCCTGCGTCGCCCATCGGCACCGTCTGGAACACGACCTGGCGCGCCTTGAATGGCTTGCCGTCCGGCCCGGCCACGGCTTCGACGTTGGCCAGGTTGGAGGCCACCGCGTTCAGGCGCTGCGACTGCGCGCTGACCGCGCTGCCGGAGACGTTGAAGATCGAGAACATGGACATGGTGGTTTTCCTTGTTCGTTATTTCTTATTGGCCCTGGATCGCTGTCAGCAGCGTCTTGGCCTGGCCGTTGATGAAACGCAGCGTGGCTTCGTAGTGCACCGAGTTGTCGGCGAAGGCCGCACGCTCGCGGTCCAGGTCCACGCTGTTGCCGTCCATCGCGGGCTGTGTCTGGATGGAATACGCCAGCTTTCCGTCGCCCGCACTGCCGCCGATGGCGCCCGGGATCGGCAGAAAGCCCGAATGCCCGAGGTCGCCGCCCTTGTAGGCGCCGCCGATGCTGTTGCCCTGCGCCGATGCCAGCTGCAGCGAAGCACCGTTGCCCGTGCTGCTGCCACCGCTGCCGCCGCCGGTGGCGTTGCGCAGTGCGCTGGCGAAGTCCAGGTCACGCGCCGCATAACCGGGGGTGTCGGCGTTGGCGATGTTGCTGGCGATCACCCGCTGGCGTTCGGCGCGCAGCACCAGGGCCTTCGAGTGGAAGTCCAACTGGCTGGTGAGTCTTTCGAGCATGGTGTTTTGCTCCGCGGAGGGTGGTGGTAAAGGACGGGGTGGGTGAGAGGTCCGACGCACCGATTATCAAAACGCACCCGCCGGACTAAAGCGCGATGAAGCGGGGAAAGCGGCCTCTCTTCAGCTCTTGTGTCGAGGGGGGTGTGCCTAAAGTGCGTCCTCGGGGCCGTGCCTGTCCGACCGGTATCCGCGCCCCCTGCCGCCAACTGCCGTTGACCGCGGCGAACCTCTATCCAAGGAGTTGCCGCCATGGCCCGTTCTTCGAAATTCGCCTTCTCCACGACGGCCGCCGCCGTCCTCTGCGCCGCCTCGCTCGCCGCCACGGCACAGACCGCGGGCGGCCCGGAGGCTTCCCCGGCGCTGCTCGAATCGTCCAGCCAGAACTGGCTCAACCAGGAAGTCGCCAAGCTGCCGCCGCAGAACGGCATGCCGCTGCGCATGGAAGTCGCCGTCGGCCACCTCGACAGCCGCCTGCGCCTGGCGGCCTGCAACAAGGTCGAGCCCTACATCCCTGCCGGAATGCGCCTGTGGGGCCGCACCCGGCTGGGCCTGCGCTGCATCGACGGCCCGGTGCGCTGGAACGTCTTCCTGCCGGTGCAGGTCAAGGCCTTCGGTCCGGCCTGGGTGGTGCGCAGCGCCGTTGCGGCCGGCGCCACGCTGCAGGCCGGCGACGCAATGCAGGCCGAAGTCGACTGGGCCGACGACGCCATGCCGGTGCTGGGCGACGCGGCCCAGTGGATGGGCAGCACGGTGGTGCGCAACCTCAATGCTGGCCAGGCGCTGCGCCAGGCCATGGTTCGGCCGCCCCAGGTGTTCGATGCCGGCACCAACGTGCGGGTAGTGGCCGAGGGCCCGGGTTTCTCGGTGACGTCCGACGGCCAGGCGGTTGGCGCCGGAATCGTCGGCCAGACCGTGCGGGTCCGCATGGATGGCGGCCGCTTCATGAGCGGCACCGTTGTGGATGCCCGCACCGTCCGTGTTGCAATCTAAGGACTCACTCCTCTGCAAATAGAGGTGAAATCGACACCTTTGTGGCACTTTTGCCGCAGTGGGCGCGCGACCACTTCAGGTTTGCGCTCAAAAATATGTAAAAAAACCGAATCGGACTAAAGTCTGCCGAGAAAACGCCGAAGACCTTCCTACGAAGCCTCACCCCCGGGGCCCAGGAGAGAGAGAGATGAAGATAGGTCAAACCCCTGATATTGCCGACCTCGCCGCGACTGCGACGAAAACGGCCGCGGGCGCGTCTTCGGCAGCTGCAACGGCCGCCAAGGCCGCCACCACCACCCAGGCCGACCCGGCTGCTGCCAAGCAGGCGGGTGTGTCGGTCACCGTGTCGTCCCTGACCCGTTCGCTGGAAACCTCCGGCGCCAGCGGTTCTTTCGACGCCGAGAAGGTGGCCGCGATGAAGTCCGCGATCGCCAACGGCACCTTCAAGGTCGACCCGGAAGCCATTGCCGACAAGCTGTTGTCCAACGCCCAGCAAGTGCTGCGCAAGGGCGCGGTCGGCTGATTTTCCTTTCTTGCCTGAACGATGAAACCCACCAACGTCTCTGTTCGCGATATCGACACCCGGCTGGAGCGTCTTGAGCGCCAGCTGGACGCTGTGTCGGCTGCGTTGATCAAGGGCGATGGCGATGCGCTGCTGCTCGCGACCACCTTGCTGCGGGATGCCTCGGTCGATGTGGCCGGTTTGCTGCCGGTGCCGACGCTGGCGGTGCGTGAGGGTGGGGCGGATCTGCAACGGCGGCTGAAGGCCGCGGGGCAGCGGTTCGCGATGTGTCGGGATAATCTGGCGCGGAGGTCGGCGGGGGTCGATCGTGCGCTGGAGGCGCTTCTGCCTTCCTCTGCGGGGGATAAGGCTACTTATTCAAAAGCTGCCGGGCGGGCGGGTGGCGGGAGCCGGTTCGGGTCGCGGTTCTTTTGATTTTTTGATTCGTTGGCGTAATGGTCAACTGATCCTTTTTTTAGTACCTCTGCTTCGCTAGCCTCCCTTCGTGGCGATCCGGTTTCGCCCCCCGGCCCTCGATTAGTTCTTTTTCGAATCCAGATCCTTCTGGCATGGGCATTCATGTGGGCAGCCCGGTATGAAACTAATCCATACACTGCGCGACGGGATGCCGCCGCCCGGGATGGCGGGGCGCGGGGGTTCGACCAATATCTGCCCGGTCGGATCGAAAACCGGGGTTGTAAAATCAAGATTGATCAGCGCCAGCCTCACCGCAAGTTCGCGGTCCCAGCCTAGCTGAATCCGGTCTTTTTCCCCGGTCTCCACTCTTACTTCTGTTCCTATCAATTCACGATTGGGATATTTGGCTTTAAGTTGATCAGTCCATTCGATCAGCCGTTGGAGTTGTTCGCTACTTATTTTTGAAGAATTGGCTCCGAAGAAGATGGGTAGTGCGTTGATGGGGCTGCATGCGAGAACGGGTCGGACCAATGTTAGAAAAAGCAATGTTGTGATTAATCGATATAATAGTTTTGATTGCATGATGCTTGTTGTGGCTTTTTGAGTCGATTAGTCTGGAAATATCATTCCGTCACAAATATAGCCTGCATAACTATCTGCATTGGTTTTTGTCTTGACGGCGTCTGTCGTTGCCAACATTCTCGATACATGCAAGCCGTATTTGTGATCATAGGTTCCAAAAATATCGTCGAAATGAGTGACTTCATGAATCAATATGCTGATCTTTGAGTCCTTGTTCGGCGAAATTTCAGATATCCCACAAAAACGCCTGGTGAACGCGATAGTGCGTGTTTGTACATCAGTTCGACATACTGCCGCGACCTGGTCCTCCGGTGAACTCGGAATGCAGCCTTGTTGTTCACCAAAATCCGGCGTATACCGAACGAAATTTTTGCCCGTCATTACCGCAAGCGCAGCAATTAATTTTGCAAGACCGGTTCTAAGAAACGCTCTTGTTTCCTCATCAGCGACACCAAACCAATCCTTGACCCTCTGTTTTTCAGTTGCGCTCCATTCCGTCAGCAGTCTTTCGCGGCGTTGGATTACCTTTATTGCTCGATCGCGTAAGCCGAGCACCATTTCAAAAAACTCTCATCGGTCATCTGGGGGCAGATTCGACCTTCCAGTTCCACAGCCGACGGTTGCGTCACAAACCCTTCGACGATCCGTTTGCTGCTGGTCAGGGCTTTCGGATTCGGGCAATACCAGTCTCCCTGCAGGCGCGTCGCGTCAAAACACCCCTCGATTCCACTGCGGTCGTCGCACCATACAAAGTCCTGTTTGCTGGAAACCAAAGCTGGCGATATCGGGCATTGGCAATCGACCACATCGCCTTCGAGCGCGGTTTCCGCATCACAAAGGGTTGTGCGATAAGGCCCGCCCGCTTTTGCGATCCAGCCCACCGTGTTGCAAGCTGCGCAAAAAACCCGGCCGCCGATCAGGGCTTTCTGCTGGCCATTGATGCTGACTTCCGGATGACATGTGAATGGAAGAACCATGCCTCCGCATGCCGGTTCATCCCCGACAACAAGATAATTTCTATTCAATTCCTGCTCCGCCTGTCGATGAGGGGCGAAGCTTAAATAGGAAAGACCTGAACCTGTCTCTATTTATTGTTGGATAAATGGAGCCAGGTCAGAAGACATTTCATTTGTTGATCAAATGCAATAATGAAAAAGCCGGCAGGAATGCGGTTTTTCGCATTCCTGCCGGCTTTCGATTTCAAGGAAATCAGTGATGCCGCATCTTGGACCGGAGTCTGGCAATCGACTGGCTGTGCAACTGGCAAACGCGAGATTCAGTAATCCCCAGCACAGCGGCAATCTCCTTGAGATTCATGTCATTCTCATAATACATACTCATGATGTATTGCTCCCGCTCCGGCAGGACCTTGATCGCCTCGACCAGAGCAGTCCGCAAGCGCTGATCCCGCAACTGCTGCATGGGGTCGACATCCGGATCGTCCGCATGGCGATCCAGGAATCCGTCCTCGTCGTCGCCACGGGACATGTCCTCGATGTAGACCAGCTGGGTGCCTCGAACCTTCGCCAGCATGCTCTGGTACTCGTCCAGGTCCATGCCCATCTCGGCTGCGATTTCCGACTCGATCGGCGTCCGGCCCAGCTTCTGTTCAAGCCGGTGCAGGGCATGCTCGATGTCCTTCTGGCTCTTGCGCGAACCCCGGCTCATCCAGTCGCCCTCGCGCAGTTCGTCGATCATCGCGCCGCGGATGCGCTGGGTGGCGAAGGTCTCGAACTGCACGCCCTGGGTGACCTGGTAACGCGACAGGGCTTCCGCGAGACCCATCATCCCGACCTGGATCAAGTCGTCGATCTCCACGTTGGGAGGCAGTTTGGCGATCATGTGATGCGCCAGCCGCCGCACCAGTGGCACGTACTGCCGGAGCATCGCATCGCGGTCGAGCTGGCCTTTGGCGGTGTACATCAGTGGCTCCGAAGAGGGCGTTCGAATCGGGAAGAAAAACCAGCGTCGGGGGCAGGAGCGAGCGGCGTGGCCACACTGGCAAGGGTAGCCGCGCCTTCGATCAGCCGCAAGGCGAGCCGGTGCACTTCGCTCGAAGCCGGGGCACCGTCCGCCGCCGCGCGTACCCGCAGCACGTCGACCCGCCGGCCCAGCCAGCTTTCGGCGCAACGCTGCAGGTTGTCGCGTGCCGCCAGCGCGATGCCGGCGGTGGCGATGCCGGGGCGGGTGACCACCGACGCCAGCGTCGGCACCACACCGGCCTCGACCAGTGCCTTGAGCGATCGCCAGGCGGCCAGCAGGCTTTCCTTTTGCGGGGCGGCGGGCAGCACGGGCGCGATGGCGCAATGGTGCGACCAGCCGGCCAGGGCTTCAGCCGAGCCGAACATCACCGCCATGTCGTAGGCGCGCAGTGCGCGGCCGAGGCGGATGCAGGCGTCGGCGCGGGGTTCGCCACGCGAGGTGATCAGGCCGGCCAGGCCGCGCCGGGCAGGGAACACCGCCAGGTTGTAGCTGGGCATGTGGCCGGCGATGTCGAGATCGTCGTCGTCCGTCGACAGGCTGCCGTCGAGCAGTCCGCGCAGGCCCGGCGATTCGAAGTCTTCGTCGGCGGATACGTCGAGCACCGCCACGCGGTAGCCCAGTGCACGCATCGCGTCGCACAGCTGCCACAGCAGCGGCAGTTCGGTGTCGGTGTCGCCGTGGCCGACCAATGCGGCCAGGCGGGGCGCGCTCTGCGGCATCTGCAGCCGCAGGCCTGCGCCCTGGTCGAGGCAGGACTCAAGCATCGAGCAGGCTCCCTGCAGCGGCTCCCGAGCCATAGGCCGACGATGCTGCCGGCACGGGCGACGAGAAGAAGAAGCTCAGATCCGCAGCCTTCGGGTCGAAGGCGGACTTGGCCGGCGAACGCATGGATGCACGAACCAGCTGGCCGGCGTCGGCTTCTTCCCAGTCTTCCGGCACACGCTGGCCGTTGGTCACGCCGCGCAAAACCAGCTGGTGGCGGATGAGTGCATCGACCGCCGGGCCGAGTTTCACGGCTTCGTCGACCTTGGACAGGATGGCCTGCTGCGCGCCGGTGGTCTTGAAGGAGGTGACGACTTCGTCGAGCGTGTCGCCGTGGCCGCCGGCGTTGAGCACCAGCATGCGCTGCACGCCGGGCAGGTCGAGCACGTCCAGCAGGTCGCGTTTGCGCGGATCGCGGGGGGCGACGCCAGTGGTGTCGATGAGGACCATCTTCTTGTTGGCCAGCAGGCCGAGCAGGTCTTGCAGGGCGGCGCGGTCATGGGCCAGGTGGGCGACGACGCCCAGCATGCGGCCGTAGGCGCGCAGCTGTTCGTGGGCGGCCACGCGGTAGGTGTCCAGGGTGATCAGGCCGACGCTCTGGGGGCCGTACTGGCGGGCGCACTGGGCGGCCAGCTTGGCGGCGGTGGTGGTCTTGCCGACGCCGGTGGAACCCACCAGCGCGAAGATGCCGCCTTCTTCTGCCAGCGGCAGGTTGTCGGTTGCGGTGTGCAGGTTGCGCTGCAGCACGTCCATCAGCCAGCGCACGGCTTCACCGGCGGTGGCGTCCTGCGGCAGGCGTTCCAGCACGGCACGGGCCAGGGCGGGCGAGTAGCCGGCGCGGATCAGCTTCAGCATCAGGTTGGACTGGATCGGGTCCTGCTTGGCCTGGCCGAGCCATGCCAGGGTGTTGAAGCGGTCTTCGATGAGTTCACGCATCGAAGCCAGTTCGTCGACCACGCCCTTGGCGGGCGCGGCAGGCGCGGTGGCGACGCGGCGTTGTGGCGCGGGTGCGGCGGCGCGGGCGGCGGCAGCGGCCGGAATGGCGTGCTGCACGGTGCGGGCCTGGCCGCTGGCACGCGGAGGTGCGTTGCCCGACAGCGCGGGGGCGACGCTGCGTTCCATGCGTTCGACACGCTCGGCGACGGGCATGGTGAGCGGAGCGGCGTCGACCAGTGCTTCGTCGGCAGACAGGCCCTGGGCCTGGCCGGTCAGTGCTTCGTGGCGGCGGCGCAGCATGCGTTCACGCACGTATTCCTGGAAGGACAACGTGCTCATCGACATCTGTTCTGCGTCTTCCTGAACCGAACTGCGCGCCGGGGCGGCCTGCGGAGCAGCCGGGCGGGCCGGTGCACGGGCAGCACCCAGCGCGGGGCGACCTTCGACCTGGGCTGCGGCACGGGCCTGGAGTCCGCCGGCGGCCGGTTTCGGTGCCGTCGGCCTGGCGGCAGGAGCGGCAGGGCGGGCCGGGGCCAGGCCGACATCGGCGTCGTGGCTGGCTTGCAGGTCCGACAGCGATTCTTCGGCGGTAGCCACCACTTCGACGCCGTTGGCGACCGGGCGGTTCGACAGGATCAGGGTGCCATCGCCAAAAGCGTTGCGGGCCTTGGCCAGTGCCTCGCGGGCGGTGGCGGCGGTGAAACGGCGGATGTTCATGCGGTGGCTCCTCGGAGGATCGGGCCGATGCGGATCGAATGGGTTTCAGGGATCTCGCTATGGGCGAGAACCTGCAGGCGGGGGGCCACGCGGCGCACCAGGCGGGCGATGGCGCTGCGGATCTGGTCGGGCACCAGCAGGCAGGCGGGCAGGCCGATTTCTTCCTGCTTGAGTGCCACTTCTGCGGCCGACTTGGTGAGCATTTCTGCGACACCCGGATCCAGCGAAGGACCGTTGTTGCTGCCCAGGGCCTGCACCAGCAGGCGCTCCAGGTTGGGTTCGATGGCAATCACGCTGAGTTCGCGTGCCTGGCCATAGATCTGCTGGACGATGGAAGGCGAAAGCGCCACCCGCACGCGGCGGGCCAGCTCGGCCGGGTCCTGCACGGATCCGGCGTGTTCTGCCAGGGTTTCGATGATGGTGCGGATATCGCGGATGTGCACGGACTCGTCCAGCAGCAGCTGGAGAACCTTCTGGAACACCGCGATGGAGACCATTTTCGGAACCACTTCCTCGATCAGTTTGGGGGCCAGCTTGGCGACGTGTTCGACCAGTTGCTGGGTTTCCGTCCGGCTCAGCAACTTGGCTGCCTGGACTTGCATCAAGTGTGAGAGATGTGTGGCCATCACGGTCTCGGAATCAACGACCGTGAAACCTGCCATTTGCGCCGCTTCCTTCTGGCGTTCGTCGATCCAGTGCGCCGGCAGGCCGAATGCCGGGTCGGTGGTCGGGGTGCCGATGAGGGGTGTGGTGATGCCGCCCGGGTTGATCGCCAGGAACATGCCGGGGAAGGCTTCGCCGTCGCCCACCACCACGCCGCGCAGGGTGATGCGGTATCCGCTGGGCTTCAGTTCGAGGTTGTCGCGCACGTGGACGGCCGGCGGCAGGAAGCCGACTTCCTGCGCGAACTTGCGGCGCACGCCCTTGATGCGGGTCAGCAGGTCGCCCTGGCGGTTCTTGTCGACCAGGATGATCAGGCGGTAGCCCAGTTCGAGGCCCAGCAGGTCGACCGGCTGCAGGTCGTCCCAGCTGGCTTCGCCATCGCTGTTGACGGCGGCGGCCTGGGCGGCGGCCGCGGCTTCCTGGGCGGCGATTTCCTTCGGGTCCGGCGGGGGCGGGCGCTTGGACAGCATCCACGCCATGTAGGCGCAGCCGCCGCCGATCATCAGGAACACCACATGCGGCATGCCGGGGATCAGGCCCAGCGTCAGCAGGATGCCGCCGGTGATGCCCAGCACGCGGGGCGAATTGAAGAGCTGGCCGATCACCTGGCCGCCGACGTCCTTTTCCTTGCCGACGCGGGAGATCACCATGGCCGCGGCGACAGAGATCAGCAGGCCGGGAATCTGCGCCACCAGCGCGTCGCCGACCGCCAGCAGGATGTAGGTGTCGGCCGCCTTGGACGCGCTCAGGTCGTGCTGCAGCATGCCGATGGCGAAGCCGCCGATGATGTTGATCAGCAAAATGATGATGCCGGCGACCGCGTCGCCGCGCACGAACTTGCTGGCACCGTCCATCGAGCCAAAGAAGTTGGCTTCCTCGCCCACTTCGGCGCGGCGCTTGCGGGCTTCCTTTTCGTCGATCACGCCGGCATTCAGGTCGGCGTCCACCGCCATCTGCTTGCCGGGCATGGCGTCCAGGGTGAAGCGTGCGGACACTTCGGCGATACGTTCGGACCCCTTGGTCACCACCACGAAGTTGATCACCACGACGATCGCGAACACGATCAGCCCGACCGCGAAATTGCCGCCGATCAGGAAGTGGCCGAAAGCCTCGATCACCGCGCCCGCCGCGCCCGCGCCGGTGTGACCCTCGAGCAGCACCACCCGGGTGGAAGCCACGTTGAGCGACAGGCGCATCAGGGTGGTCAGCAGCAGCACCAGGGGAAACGCCGCGAAGTCGAGCGGCTTGACCATGTAGGCAGCGACCATCATCACCATCAGCGCGACGGCGATGTTGATGGTGAAGAAGGTGTCGAGCAGCCATGCGGGCATGGGCAGCACCATCATCGCCAGGATCATCACCACGAACAGCGGCGCCGCGATGCCCTTGATGGCTTCGCCATTGGCACCCATCCAGTTGCGGGCGGTCATCACACGGGCTTTCATGCGCAAGCTCCTGCGGTGGCTGTGGGGCGGTAGGTCTGGGTGGTCATGGGCGTGGTGGGTGTGCCCGGCCATTGTCGGAAACGTCCGACATTTCTAAAGCCCGATAAGCGGCGGTTCCCGGCGCTGTATCGACTTTTTTGTTGGCCGCAAGAGCAGGTCGGGCCGCGTCGGAAGCGGCTTGCGCGCGCTGCTTCGCGACCGGTGCCGACGGCTTATCGGGCCAGCCCGTGCATCTGTGCAGAGCGCAGGACATATTGCTCGAGCTTCGACTGCCATGAATCGTCGACCGGATTTCCATTGCCGTCGCACATGTAGGCAATCTCATGACGGCAACCGATGAGGTAATGAAACTCGTCGGCGTGGATCACCACGCTGCCTGAACTGATTTCGTTTAGTTTTACCTGTCCGCCCAGCACGACGCCTTTGTTCGGCAGTGTGTATTTGGAAGCGAGGGTCTTACCGATGTTGAGAAAACCGAGAGCGGCAGGCGGATGGGCAGAATAGTCATGGGCGCATGAAATGGCCCGCATCTTTTTAATGATTTGTATGGCATCGTCCGGCAGGTTGACCTGATGGATGTCCCTGAAAAGAAATGGCGCGATTTTTTGTTCGACAAGATTTTGCTGGGCGCACCTCAGAGCATCGGATTGCCGGGGAAATTTGTCCATTTGCCGTATCCAGGCATTGACCGGATGCCTTGACTGCCAGTCTCGGCTCAGGGCGCGAAGCCGGCTGTTTTGCAACGCAACATTTTTTATATCACGTGGGCTGAGATCGTCGAATATCTTGAGAATGATTTCATTCGGAAGGTCCGTAATGGTTTTGTTGCTGGTGCCATTCCCGGTCGGAGTCGCCTGGCGGCCCATGCCAGGATTTTCCTGAGTGGGCTGCTCAAGTTCGAAGTTCTCCGAATGTTGCTTTTTGTCGGGGGAACCCGAGGTTTTTTCGAAATCCTCTTTTTCCCGTTTTGGCGTGCATTCGTCGTGTTGAACGGGTCGATTGGAAATCGGTGGGTAAACGATATTGCTGGGAAACATGACACTACACTCCTTGAGGTTTCAGCCTCAGTGTTGTTGTCCGCCCGCATTTTCTGGCCGTTCAAAGACGAACCACCCGTTCAATTCCGGAAGCGATTACCCGAATGCAATTCGGCTAATCGCTTCAATTTGAATCAGGCGCTCAAATCTCGGCAGCTTTCACCTTCCCTGCCTTTGCCAATCCGGCCGCTGGATCATGCGGATCCAGTTCCGGCGGCACCACCGGCACCGGCACTTCGCCCGGCATCTGGGCTTCACCGCGCAAGGCTGCCTTCAGGCGGTAGACATAGGCCAGCACCTGGGCGACCGCATTGAACAGCGCGGACGGAATCGGCTTGTCCAGGTCGGCGTGGGCGTAGAGCGCCCGGGCCAGCACCGGTGACTGCAGCACCGGGATGTTGTGTTCCTTGGCGATGTCGCGGATCTTCATGGCCAGCAGGTCCGAACCCTTGGATATGACCTGCGGCGCGTCCATCACGCCTTCCGCGTAACGCAGTGCCACGGCGTAGTGGGTGGGGTTCATCAGCACGAAATCGGCCTGCGGCACCTTGGCCACGCTGGCCCGGTTGGCGATCTCGCGTGCACGCTGGCGAATCTTGCTCTTGATGTGAGGGCTACCTTCGGAGTTCTTGTGTTCCTGCTTCACTTCCTCGTGCGACATCTTCAGCCTCGAACGCATGAAGAAACCCTGCAAAGGTACGTCCACCACCGCGGCGGCAAAGACCACCAGCAACATGGTGCTGACGCCGGAAACCAGCCAGTCGCCCAGGTCGCGCAGCGCCATCGCCGAAGGCTGCATCACCAGCGAGGTGACACGCTGCAGACTGTCGCGCAGGAAGATCCAGGTGACAAAAAACATGATCGCCGTCAGTACCGACAGCTTGGCGATGTTGAACATCTGCTGTTTCGAGACGAGGTTGGTCAGCCCTGTCAGCGGATTCAGGCGACTCAGGTCGGGGGTGATGGGCTTCAGGCTGGCGATCCAGCCGCCCGAGGCGATGGCGCTGGCGACGGCAGCAGCGCCTACCAGCATGGCGAATACCAGCGATATGAGCAGGCCGAGCATGGTCATGTCCTGCATGCGGTCGACCATGTTGGTGGGCGTCTGCAGGGTGGCGGCATCGAAGTGCAGCTGGTCGATCATGGCCAGCTGCAGACGCTGGAAGACCGCCGGCGTCAGCAACACCACGGCCGTTGCACCGGCCCCCAGCACTGCGAGGTTGGCGAGATCGCGCGAACGCGGTGCCTGGCCGTCGTCTTTCGCCTGCTGGAGCTTGCGCGCGGTTGCGGGTAGTTGGCGGTCTGAGCTGGAGTCCATGGCGGCCTTGAGTGGGTCCGGCCATTGTCGGCAGCATCAGGATTTCCTAAAGCCGGATAAAACGGCTTTTTGGCTCTCTGAACCGGCATGCGGCGCTGATCCGGCACTGCCGGACCGAGGGCCTGGCGGCTCAGAAACCCAGGCTGGCCAGCAGGTCGTCCACTTCCGACTGGCTGGTCACCACGTCCGCCGATTCTTTTTCCGAGTCCACCACGGGCCCGTTCAAGCGCGGATGCGATGAAGCCACCGGCTCCGGCAGGCTTTCCACCGCGGCTTCGGCATCGGCAACAGCCGCTGCGGACGCAGCCGTGGCAGCAGCCGCGGCCTCGGGCGGCGCAGACCCCGGCGGCGCCGTCTGGATCAGCAACTGCAGCAGCTGGTCTTCGATGGAAGCGGTCAGGCTCACCACACGCGCGATCACCTGGCCGGTCAGGTCGTGGAAGTCCTGAGCCATCATGATTTCGGTCAGGTGGTTGTCCGCCTCCTGGGTGGTGCGCTCCATGTCTTCCAGGAAGTTCATGATGCGGCCGCTGGCGACGGCGGCGACGGGATCCTTTTTCACGTTGGCGACCATGGCCCGCGCTTCGTTCAGGATGAACTCGTGGTTGGCCTTGGCCATTTCCACCCGGTTGAGCACTTTTTCAGCCGCGTCGTTGGTCAGGCGGGCGATGTACGACAGGCGGCTCTTGGCATCGGGCAGTTCGCTGGCGCTGTCGCGCAGCTTGTCGGCAAAACCCAGTGCGTTGAGCGAATCGTGCAGCTGGCGGGTCAGTTGGCCGATCTTCATGTGCACGATGGCCGGCACCGGCGACAGGGCGCCAGCCCCGGCCTCTTGCGATGGTGTCGAGGGCGCATTCATGCCACCAGCCCCGTTTTCTTCAGGATGTTGTTGACCTTCTCTTCGAGGGTGGCCTTGGTGAAGGGCTTCACGATGTAGCCGGCCGCGCCGCCCTGGGCAGCGGCGACGATGTCTTCCTTGCGGGCTTCGGCGGTCACCATCAGCACCGGCAGATGGCGCAGTTTTTCGTCGGCCTTGATGCTGGTGAGCAACTCGAAGCCGTTCATGTTGGGCATGTTGATGTCGGTCACCACGAAATCGAAGCGGCCGTTGCGCAGCTTCTGCAGGGCAGCGGAGCCGTCTTCGGCTTCGTCGGCTTCGGCAAACCCGCATTCCTTGAGCAGGTTGCGCACGATGCGGCGCATGGTGGAGAAGTCGTCGACGATCAGGAAACGCAAGGCAGTGGCCACGGATGACCCTTTCAGTGGGGAATGGGAGAGAGACAAGAAACGGGGATGAACACCGGCGTCAAGGCCCGCTGTTCGGCTTGGGGTCCGGTGCCTCCGCCTCGTTCTTCACGGGGCGTGCGGGCAACGGAATCATCGGTTTCGCGGGCGGGAAACTGGCAACCGGCCGGCCGTTGGCCTTGCCGTCCATCAGTTCGACCGCTTCGGGCACTTCGTCGGGCGGCACCGCAGGCAGGCCGTGGCCCAGCAGGCGTTCTTCGGCCTCGCGGGTCAGCACGGTCACGGTGATGCGGCGGTTGGTCGGCGCGCGCGGATCGTTTTTCTCGAAGGGGTCGCTGGCGGCCACGCCGACCACCCGTGCCAGCTGCGCATCAGGCATGCCGGCGCCGACCAGCTCGCGCCGGGTGGCGTTCGCGCGGTCGGCGGAAAGCTCCCAGTTGCTGTAGCCCCGGTCGCCGTTGCCGTAAGGGGTGGCGTCGGTGTGGCCGGCGATGCTGAGCTTGTTTTCCACGCTGCCCAGTGCGGAGCCGATCTCTTTCAGAATGTCGCGCATGTACGGTTTGACCAGGGCACTGCCGCTGTCGAACATGGGGCGTTTCTGGTCGTCGACGATCTGGATCTGCAGGCCGTCGGGGGTGATCTCGATCTTGATCTGCGACTTGAATTCGGCCAGCTTCGGGTTGACCGCGATCAGCGCGGCGATCTTTTCCTGAAGCTCGTTCATGCGCTTGGCATCCTGCTGGGCCTGCTTGCGCTTTTCCATCTTTGCGGCAGCCTTCGACTTCTTGTCGGCGTCGGATTCGGAACGCCTCACCTGGCCGTGCACCTTGGTCAGGTCATTGCCGCCGCCCGGAAGAATGCTCGAGCTGTTGCCCGAACCGTCGCCCCCACCCAGTGAGACCTGTACCGGGTTGGTGAAATAAGAGGCGATGCCCTGCAGCTCGCCCTTGGCGGTCGATCCCAGCAGCCACATCAGCAGGAAGAAAGCCATCATCGCCGTCACGAAGTCGGCATAGGCGATCTTCCACGCGCCGCCATGCGGGGCATGGCCGCCCTTCTTGATGCGCTTGACGATGATGGGCTGGAGTTTCTTCTCTGCCATGGCGAATGGGCTGCCGGGGTCGGGCGCCTGCTACTTCTTGCCTTTGACGTGGGATTCGAGCTCGGCGAAGGTCGGTCGCTCTGTCGAGAACAGCACCTTGCGACCGAATTCGATCGCGGTGGTCGGGTTGTAGCCCTGCATGCTGGCCAGCAGGGTGGTCTTGATGCACTGGAACTCCTTGCCGGCATCCTCGGATTTCTGCTCCAGCAGGCCGGCCAGGGGTTCGACGACACCGTAGGCAAGAAGAATGCCCAGGAAGGTTCCGACCAGCGCGGAGCCGATCATCCCGCCCAGCACCGAAGGCGGCTGGCCCACCGAGCCCATGGTGTTCACCACCCCCAGCACCGCGGCCACGATGCCGAATGCAGGCAGGGCGCCCGCCAGCCGGGCCAGGGCGGCGATGGGCGCATGCGCCTCGTGGTGGTGGGTTTCGATCTCGCTGTCCATCAGCGACTCGATCTCGTGCGAATTGAGGTTGCCCGACACCATCATGCGCAGGTAGTCGGTCATGAATTCGACCACATGGTGGTCGCTGCCCACGGCGGGGTATTTCTTGAAGATTTCGGAGTCGTGCGGCGTCTCGACGTCTTTTTCGATCGCCATCAGGCCGTCCTTGCGGGCCTTCTGCAGGATGTCGTAGAGCAGCGACATCAGCTCCATGTAACGCGCCTTGGTGTACTTGGAACCCTTGAGCACCGTCGGAAGCGTCTTGAGTACGGCCTTCAGCACCTTGCCCTGGTTGTTCACCACGAAAGCGCCCAGCGCACCACCCATGATGGTGATGATCTCGAACGGCAGCGCGTGCAGGATGACGGTGATGTTGCCCCCGTGCGCGACGTACACCCCGAAGATGCACCCCAGGCAGACGATGTAGCCAATGATGACGAGCATGTGGTTCTAGGAAAAAGCCGGCAAAAAAGCGAATTTCGCGATCCGGCGGAGGGCTGGGAAAAACGGCCAAGCCTAAGTTAGGAATGTATCGGAATGCTAACTTAGTCAGATTACTTAGCTCGCCGGAAAAGCCGGGGCTTTGGCTGGTTGATCCCCACTTCCCGTTGTCAACACGCATCACAATGGCGCCAATGAAAAAACCGCGACCACCGGCAGCTTCACGCACGGCAAGAAAAACAGCGTTACCCGCGCCCTTGGCACAGGAGGCGCGTGACGCTCTGGCGGAGGCAGCCGCATTCGAGCGGCGGCAGATGCTTGAAGAAGCATTGGTCAAATATGCCCTGGCTTTGTCATATGAACCGCGATTGGTTCACCCCTGGTTACGCATCGGCTACATCTATCTGGTCGGCCTGCTCTGGCAGCAGGGCATCGAAGCCCTGCAGACGGCGCTGGCGCTGGAGCCGGACTCGCCAGAGGGCTTGCGTTACCTGGCATATGCAGAGTTCAACCTGGGCCGCCTTGACAAGGCCAAGCAGGTCATCGACCGGGCCGCCAGGCTCAGCAACGATTCGGCGACATGGGTCATGCGCGCCTACATCCACAGCAACATCGACAAGGATCCGCAGCGCACGCTGGAGGTCTACAGCGACTGGGGGCGGCGTGTGCCCGACCGGCTGACGGCGGCGGCCAAGCCCTTGGTGGTGGCCGATCGGGACCCGCGCCGCAAGTTGCGAATCGGTTATGTGACCGCCGATTTTCGCCAGCATTCCATTGCCTTCTTCATGATGCCGGTGCTGGCTCACCACAACCACGCCAACGTCGACGTGCATGTGTTTTCGAGCGGCGGTGTGGACGACATCACGATGAGCATGCGCAAGCTGGTGCCGCACTGGCACAACGTGAACGAACTGGACCACAACGCCCTGCTGGAATACATCCGTGCGCAGCGCATCGACGTGCTGATCGACCTTTCGGGCCACACGCTGGGCGAACGGCTGGCGGTTTTTGCCATGCGGGCCGCGCCGGTGCAGGTCACCTGGCTGGGTTTCATGAACACGCTCGGCATGAAGGGCATGGATTACCGTCTGACCGACTACGGCATGGACCCGGCCGGCCGCGAGAAATACTATGTGGAGACGCTGTTCCGGCTTAATTGCATGGCCAGCTATGCGCCACCGCTCCACTCGCCGTTACGCGAAACGCCGCCGATGCTGGAAGCAGGAATCCCTACGTTGGTATCGCTGAACAACTCGCTCAAGATCACCCAGGAAATGCTGCTGCTGTGGGGTTGCATCCTAGAGGCCCGGCCTGACGCCCGGCTGCTGGTGATGGTCAAGGAACGCACTCCCGAAGCCGCCCAGGAAGCCATGCAAAATCGCATCGAAGCGGCCGGCCTTCCGCTGGATCGTGTTTTCGTGATGCATCAGCAGGCGCTGGAGCAGTTCATGGAAATGGGCCATATCGCCGACGTCGCGCTGGACACCTCGCCGATCTCGGGAGGCACCACCACGCTGCATGCACTCTGGATGGGACTGCCGATCGTGGCGATGGACGGCGAGCGCGGTACCGACGCATCGACCGCACGCATCTTGCAGGGCATGGGCCTCGGCGACTGGGTGGCAGCGAATGAAGGAGACTATGTCGCGAAGGCCCTGGAGTGGATGGGCGATCCACAAAAACTGCTGAAGCGCAGGGCCGAGGCGCGGGAACAGATGCGGCAGACTTCGTTGATGGATTACCGCACCGGTACCGTCGAACTGGAAAAAGCGTTCCGTTTCATGTGGTTGAACTACCTTCGGGGCGATCAGAAGTACCTGGATCTACTGACCGATATCGAACCCGAACTGGAGAAGGCTGAATCGCAGACGGCTTTGATTCCATGAACGCTACCTGCAGCAGTTTTCCGGGCGTCCCTTTGCTGATTCCGGATCTTCCGGCCGCGAATGCCTTGCTGCCCTATCTCCAGCGCATGGACCAGGCGAAGCAATATTCCAATTTCGGTCCCCTTGTGCGGGAACTCGAAGAAGCCTTGCTCCGGCGTTTCCACATTCATTCGCCGGCTCCGCTAACGCTCAGCACCGTGGCGAATGCAACGCTCGGCCTGGAGCTTGTGCTGTCGGCGCTAGAGTTGCCTGCCCACAGCCGAGTGCTCCTGCCTTCGTTGACCTTCGTGGCGACGGCGACGGCTGTATTACGTGCGGGCCATATCCCGGTATTGGCCGACGTCGACCCGGAAAGTTGGTTGCTGACGCCGGAAATCGCGCGGCAGGCGCTGAAGAACGTGGCCATCGATGTCGTGATGCCGGTCGCTGCCTTCGGCGCCCCGCACTCGATGGCCGACTGGCAGACCTTTCAGCAGGAAACCGGCATACCCGTGGTGATCGACGCCGCGGCGGCCTTTGGCAGCCAGTGGCTCGACGCTTTCACGGGCACCGCCGTTTTCAGCATGCACGCGACCAAATCCCTTCCGGCGGGGGAGGGTGGTTTTGTCGTTTCATCCGATGCCGGCTTGATTGCGCGGGTTCGACAGCTCTCGAATTTCGGCATCAACCTTGACCCGGGACCGCAGTTGTCGGTCGGAGTGCTGGCGCGAATCGGGAGCAATGCCAAGATGAGTGAATATCACGCGGCGGTGGGTCTTGCATCCCTTGAAGTATGGGAAACGAGAGCCGCCCTGAGAAGAACCCGTTATGCGGATTTTTGCCGGGCGCTGGTCGATGTTGCTCCGGGCCTGCGCTGGCAATCAAATGTCCACGACATATCGGCGCCTACCTTGTTGTGTGTGCAGTTGCCTTCCCACGCAGATCGCGAAAACCTTGAAAAGGTTTGCGCCGAACGCGGCATCGGCACCCGCAGGTGGTATCAGCCGCTGCTGGGTCGCATGTTGTCGGTCGCCCCCCACTGCGTGTGCCTGCCGACTCCGAACGCCACAGTGCTGGCGTCCGAGATGCTCGGCCTGCCTTTTTTCCCGCAAATGGACGACGAGCAGATGAAGATCGTCGTTGCCGCCGTGACCGAGGCAATGGATCTCCGGATTGCAGCAAGTAGCCGCCGGTTGGCCTGAGCTACGTTTTTTTGGGCGTCTTCCGGCGAAGGCTGTTTATCCGCCGGCCGAGGGCTGATCGACGTGGCCGTCGATGATCACGACCGGGTCTCGAAACCCGGCCATGTAAAAAGTCTTGGGCGCCACCTTGGGCAGCGGCGGGGTGGAACTGTCCAGCACACAAAATCTGCCGACCGTCGCGGACTGCGCTACCGAGGTGCGGTTGCCGAGCACGCTGTTCGAGCCCACCCTGGCCTGCATGCCCACTTGAACGTCGTCGCCCATCCAGACCGATGCGTCGACGCGGCTCCCGAAGCCGATGCGGCAACCTTCGCCGATCACGCAGTTGAAGCCGATGCGTGCGGTGGCCGCTACGGTGCTCCCGGCACCGACGACGGTGTTTTCGCCGATGGTCGCCTGCGGTGAGACGACGGCGCCGGTGCAAAGCAGCGGCGGCATCTTCAGCCCGCGCTCCTTGAGCAGGCCCATCAGCTCAAGCCGCCGGAAGTTAAGGAATTGCGGCCCCCAGGCAACGAAGGCCGTGCCGGTTTCCGGCGTGACCGCGTCGAGCGCGGACAGGTCGAAACCGTAGTCGGGTTTTTGTCCGATCTCCACCCGCACCAATGCTTGCGTGGCGTCGGCGTCGTGCCAGTTCGCCAGTGCCTTGTCCAGCAGCAGACCCGCGCCGATGACGTATTTAAGCGATGACATGGCGGCCCTCCATCGTATCGAGGTACCAGCGTTCCACCGATTGGTTCATGGTTTCGAAATCGCCCAGAGTCGCACGCGGCACTCCTGGTCGGAGACCTCGCTGCAGCTTTTCCATGATGTCGATGTCTTCACGAAGCACTTTGTCGGCACCCTCCAGGTGTGTCATCAGTACCGCGGCCGAGGTAGGGTAGTTTTGCTTCTTGCGGGCGGTGACGTAATACACCAGCAGGTCGGTGCGGGTTGCTGAAACCGGCTGGTGGTGTTCGATGATGAAGGAGTAGCCACCGGTCCCCGAGGCGATGTGCAGGTTGGGAAACATCAGCCAGTTGAAGTACCAGTCGTCGGATCCGTAACGATCGACGTTGGCGTGCCAGGGGTAACGTGGCATGTCGACGATGGGCTGGTCGCGACCACCGTTGCTGAAGCTGCGCAACCGGGCTGAATGTGTGGCCGCGTCGGGTGAACCCTCTTGCAGGTAACGTTTCACATCGCCGATGGCAGCTTCGTCCAGAAACGGCTCGAATTTGACGTGCTGATAAAGCGTGCGCGAATGCACATAGCGCGGATGCAGGCTGTCGCGCAGGTTTTCGTATGCCAGCTTCCAGTTCAGGTCGGTGTGAAACGTGGCGACCAGCACCTCGCTGTCGAAATGTCCGGACGCTTCGCGAAGCGAATCCAGCACCTCGGGCGAAAACTGCCGTTCCAGTGGTATCGGCTGCGACGACAGATTGACGAACACCAGGTTGCCCACGCATTCCACCGCAAACCTCTTCAGGTGCAGGCAGGCACGTTCTTCGGTCGGAAGGCGGTAAACACTGTCGTGGAAAGGGATGTTGTCTACCGCGCCCTGCGCGTCGTAACCCCAGCCGTGATAGCTGCAAACCAATGGACGCACGCCCTGCGGCTGCTGCTGCAGCGGGTTCATGCGGTGCAGGCACACGTTTTCGAATGCTCGCAGTTCGCCGTTGAAGTTCTGCACCACCACGCTGGTGCCGCAGATATCGCGGGTCACGAACGCGTTGTGACGGTTGAGCAGCATGCGAGGCGCGACGAACTGCCAAAGCGGCCGCATGACCAGCATCTGTTCGCGCTTGAACCAGTCCTCGTCGGTATAGGCCTCGACTGGAAGGAGTGATCGCATCGTTCAGGACCTCTTCTGAAAACTGTAGCCGGCGCCGACGATGCGGGCGGCCGGGTCGAACTCCGGCTCGACGAACGAACCATCGGGCAGGTCTTGCTGCCATGCACCGGCACGGTCGAGCACGCAGTGACGACCCACCCTGACTCCGCCACGCAGCGACACGCTGGCCCCGATGACACTGTGCGGCCCGACGCTGGCGCCGCTGCCGATGCTGGCCCCCGGGCCGATCCAGCCATGTACTCCGATGCTGGCATCGGAATCCAGCCGCGCCGCCGGGTTTACCAACACATCGCTGGCCAGCACGCAGCCGCGGTTGACGCTGGCCCCGGGGCCGATCCAGACGTTGTCGGCCATCTTTACGCCGGGTGCCACCCAGGCGCGTGCATGCACCAGCGAAACCATGCGGAAGCCCGCCAGCCGCGCGGCTCCGTAGAGCTCCAGCCGGGCGTAGTTGAGGGCGTTCGAATCGACCGCCACGAACAGTTGTGTGGTCGCCGCGTCGAGTCCTTCCAGCAGCCTGTGCCGGGTGGCGGCGAGCCGTGCCACGCTTTCGGCCTGGCGCAGCAGCCAGGGGCCGTGGTCCGCATAGGCATGAGGTTCGCTGGCGATGGTGTCGAAGGCGGTGCCGCAGCCTACCAGGCAGAGCATCCGGGAGGCCGGTGCAGTGCCCTCGCTCACGGCAAGTGACCTTCCAGCATATCCAGATAGACGTCCGCGTGAGCCTGCAGCCGGTCTTCATAGCGGCCGTGCCGGGCTGGACGCGAACCCTCGTGCAGGCCGGCCTGAAGGGCTTCCAGCGCCACGATGTCCTCGCGGACGACGGCAGTCTCGCCCTTGAGATATGCGCGCAGCAATGCGGGCAGGCCCGGCATGCGGCGTCGTTCGCGCGCCAGGGTCAGTGTCATGCGCAACTGGGTTTCGCCGGGCGCCACCGGTTCGAACTGTTGTGCGATGAAACTCAGGCCACCCGGCGATATGAAATTGACGTTGGGATAGACGGTGAAAGTGTGGAAATAGTCCGCATCGCCTTCTTCACCTTCGCAATCACCGTCACCGCCACCGAAGCCGTATCGCTCCATGTCGGCATGCCAAGCTGCGGGCGCGATCTGCATGGGTGTTCGGGTCCAGCCGCTTTGCGCGCTGAGGGTGCGTTCGGTGGCCAGCGGTTCGGCCGCCGGCTCGGGCATCGATGCCGTGTCCTGCTTTTTGGCGGCAAGCTCTCCTGCGCGCAGGAAGGGCTGGAAGGTCTTCGGGTGCACATAGGCAATGTGGTTGCCGTCCATCACGTTTTCGTGGTTGAGCTTCCAGTTGTAGCGAACCCGGGTGTCGCTGTGCACCGACAGAGCGCCGAAGTGCGACGAAATGTCGGCCAGCGCGGCCTGGAATTCAGGGGTGAACTGGCGCTCCAGCGGCAGCGGATCGGTGTCCAGGTTGACGAACACCAGATTGCCTATGACCGCGACCGAATAGCGGCGCAGGCACAGGGCCTCGCGTTCTTGGGCCGAATAGGCGTAAAGGGTGGACTCGTGCGGAATCGTCTTCACCTTGCCGTCCTCCGCAAACACCCAGCCGTGGTACGGGCAGACCATCCGCGCCTGTCCGAACGGTTCGATATGCAAGGCCATCTGGCGATGCGGACACTGATTTTCAAAGGCGCGGATCTCGCCGTCGCAGTTGCGCAGCAGGACCGGCAACCCCGCCATGCTGCGAGTGACGAAGGCACCGGGCTCTGCCAGCGCGGTGCGGAAGCAGGCGAATAGCCAGAGCTTGCGGAAGATGTTCTGCTGCTCCCGGGCGAATATCTCCGGACTTAGGTAATGCTTCGGTGTGAGTCTGGACAACATCGCGCCCCGGACCTATCGAAAGCTGAAGGGCTTGGCGGGGTTGCCCATCACGGTGACGCCGGCAGCCACGTTGCGAATCACGACGCTGCCCGCACCGATCACCGCGCCATCACCGACGGTGACGCCGGGCAGTATGGTCGCGTGCGGGTGGATCACCACGTCTTTACCGATGTGCGCGCCGCCGCCGATGAAGACAAAACTGCCGATCTGGCAGTAGTCGCCGATATGGACGTCGTAACCCACGATGGTGGTCGACAGGATGGTGACGAACTCGCCGAGCTTGACGTCAGGACCCAGCGAAACATGCCGGTCGAACAGGCAGCCGCGCGGGGTGAGGGTGCGTTCGCCGGCCTGGAGGTCGGTGCGCAGCGCAATGAAATGCGCGCCCCGCTCGATCAGCGGTGCGCTGTATTGGCGACGGGCCGCCGGATCGCCCAGCGCGCAGATGAAGATGTCGCCTTCCTCGATCCGGTATGTCAGCGGGTCGCCCAAGATGGGCAGGCTGGAAGGTGTCTTGAGGCCGGCGCGGTTGTCGAGGAAACCCTTCACATCCCAGTCGATGCCATAGGCCGGGTCGGTGGTTGCCAGGCCGGCGACAGTGCGGCCGAAGCCACCGGCGCCGATGACGATCAGGTGATTGGGCACGGGCATGTCAGGTGTACTCCACGCCGCCGTCGAGGCTGAAACCGATGCCGGTGATCTTGCGGCTGGCATCTGAAAGAAAAAACAGGCAGGCCCAGGCGATGTCCTCGGGCTGGCCGACATCTAGCGGATATCGGGTGCGGATGGCTTCGAACCATTCGCGGTCGATGGTGGTCAGTGCGGTTTCCACGATGCCGGCGCAGAGAGCGTTGGCCCGGATGCCGCGTTTTGCCAATTCCAGCGCCATCGGCCTGATGGATCCCAGCAGTGCCGCCTTCGAGCCGGCATACGGCCCCAGACCGACAGTTCCGGTCAGGGCTGCGATGGAGGACATGAAAACCAGGGAGCCGCCCTGCCGCACTACCTGCTTCGCGAGCAAATGACGGGTGAGCATCATCGGTGCGATGTAGTTGATCTCCATCACCTGGCGCAGGAACGTGTCGCTGACCATTTTCATCGGCGACAGGCCGCGCACGCCGGCGCTGTGGACCACGCCGTCCAGCGGACCGCAATCGGCCGCCAACTGGCGCAACTGCGCCATGTCGGTCAGGTCGGCGGGCAGCATGCGGTGACCGTCGCCTTCGAGGTTTTCCAGTACGGCGGCAAGGCGGTCGGTATCACGGCCGGAAACAATCACCTTTGCGCCAGCATTGGCGCATGCCCGGGCCACGGCTTCGCCGAGTCCTTGCGACGCACCGGTCACGAGAATCGTCTTGCCGTTCAAACCATACAAACGGCGGGCTGCGCTGAGCGCGGCGGAGGGGGCAGACACGGTTTCGCTCATACACGCATGGCGATGCCGAGGCCGCCGTCCACGGTCAGGGTTGATCGGGTGACCCAGCGGCTGGCGGGTGACAGCAGAAAACACACCGAAGACGCCACGTCGGCCGGACCGAGGCGGCCCAGGGGTGTGAGGTCTATCTTGTGGTCCATGCCGGCCTGCGCGCCCAGGCCTTCCAGCATCGGTGTCTCCACATAACCGGGTGCGACGCAATTGGCGCGGATCCTCTGGCGTGCGTGCTCCAGTCCCAGCGTCCGTGCTGCAGCGTCGAGCGCAGCCTTGGATGCTGCATAAGCCGCTGCGGCCTGCGGTGATACGCGGGCGGCGAGGGCCGTCACATACACCAGCGAGGCACCGTTGCGCAGCCGTTTTTTATAGAGCAGACGTTGCGTGAGGGTGATGGGCGCCAGGTAATTGACGTCCAGCATCTTCTGAAGATGCGCCTGGTTGGCCATACGAATCGGCACCAGCGCTGCAATTCCGGCGCAGGAGGCCAGGCCGTCGTAAGCGGGCGCGGCTTCCACCAGGGCTTCACGGGTTTCGGGCAGCGACAGATCTCCGACAACGGCGATGTGCTCTTCGCCCGTCAGGCCTGCACGGACGGCTTCCAGCCGTTCGGCATTGCGGCCGTTAATGACAAGGCGCGCGCCCAGGTCGGCGCAAAGAGCAGCCGTGGCAGCGCCGATACCTGATGAAGCTCCGGTCACCAGGATGGTGAGCGCGTCCAGTGAGAATGCGTCTGGCGTTGCGGCTTTTTTAGCGTGAAGGCTCATGACACCAGCAGGGGCGGAAACTTCGCGCCCTCGATATCCAGGATGCAGGTGCCCCAGGACAAACCGATGCCAAAACCGCCCAGCGCCAGTCGCTTGCGTCCCTCGGCCAGGGATTCATGGATACGTGCGGTCATGGTCACCGGCAGCGAGGCGCCGCTGGTGTTGCCGAAATCGTGCAGCGTGGAAGGCACCTTCTCGACCGGTAGCCCAAGTTTTTTCCGGATGGTCTCGTTGATCATGCGGTTGGCCTGGTGGAAGATGAAATAATCGATGTCGTCGGCGGTGGTGCCGGCGTATTCCATGGCGCGGCGCACGGACGGCGGCACCTGCTGGGTCGAAAAACTCAGCACCGCCGGACCGTCCAGCACCAGGTCGGTCGGCCAGTGCAGGATGCCGTTTTCGTCGCGGGTCGGAATGGTGTGTTGTGATTCGAACGGCTCGCGGTGCCCGCCGACGGGCAGCATGATGGCGCGGTGTCCGCTGCCGTCGCTGTTCAGGTCGAAGAACATGGGCGGCGCGCTGGCGTCGAATTCGAGTGCGGTGGCTGTGCCGGCATCCGAAAACAGCGGGTCGTTCAGGCTGGCACAGCGGTCGCCCACCAGCACCAGGCCCTTTTTCACCGCGCCCGAGGCGATCATGCTGCCCAGGATGTGGATGCCGAAGGGGTAACCCGAGCAACCCAGGTTGACGTCGAACGCGATGGTGGCGTTGGACAGTTTCAACCGGTCCTGCAGGATGATGGCGGTCGCCGGGATCAGGTAGTCGGGCGACTGGGTGACCACGATCAACGCGTCGATCTCGTCCCGTTTCCAGTCGAGGGTTTCGAGCAGCTTTTCGGTGGCGTCGAAGGCCAGGTCGGAAAACGTCTGCCACTGCTGGCAGATGCGGCGCTGGTGGATGCCGATGTTGCGCACCAGGCGCTCGCGCTCCGAGCGGATCTTTGGCGGCGCGTCGTCGATGTTGTGCAGGATGCGTTTGGGCACGCAACTCGCCATGCCGGCGAAACGCACGTTCTTCAGCGTGGACAGGCCCATGGCGTGCTCCGGTGCGTGCTCAGCCGAGCAATTTGTACAGGTCGCCGACGGTGTTGGCCGCCTTGAGGTTGTCGCCGACGATGGTCTTGCCGTATTCGACATCGAACATCACGATGACGCCGAGCGCGGCCAGAGAGTCCCACTCGGGCAGGCTGCGCAGTTCGGTCTCGGCGGTGACTTCGACCGGTTCCTGGAAGTCGACTGCCGACTGGAAGTTTTCGATGAATTGCTCGACGGTGACGGTGGACATGCTTGTTCTTCCCAAAAATAAAGGCGTGCGGCGCGCTGCTTGCACGCCGCACGCCTTGCGCGACGTTTGTCGCAGCCGGGCAGTTTAGTGGCTAAAAACCTCGGTTTCCGACCACCGGGCGCCGGGTTTTACTTCAGCAGCTGCAGCACGCTCTGCGGCAGCTGGTTGGCCTGGGCCACCATGGCGGTGCCGGCCTGCTGCAGGATCTGGGCGCGCGACAGGTTGGCGGTTTCCATGGCGAAGTCGGCGTCGATGATGCGGCCGCGCGATGCCGAGATGTTCTCGTTCTGCACCGCGATGGTGGAGATGGCGTTCTCGAAGCGGCTCTGCAACGCACCCAGGTCGGCGCGCGAGGTGTTGATCGAGTCGATGGCGGCGTCGATCTTCTTGAGCGCGGTCCAGGCACCCGACTGGGTGCTGATGTCGATGGTTTCGATGCCTTGGGTGGCCGAGCCTGCCGCGGCCGCCTGGAAGCCCGCAGCCACGAACCCGACGTTGGTTGCATCAGCACCGCCGCTGTAGCTGATGCTGGGCGTGGTGGCCGTGGGGGGCGTGACGCCGACCTCCAGTTTGTCCGAGCGCAGCTCGATGCTGTAAAGGCCGTTGTCGCCTTTCGTCACGAAGGCAATCACACCGGTATCGGCTGTCTTGGCGTTGATTGCGGAAGCAACCTGGCCGAGACGCTCGGAGCCGGACGAGGCCGAAGGGATGTCGTCGAGTACGGTGGCGACGTTGTTGACGGTGATGGTGATGCTTCCCGACGGCAGTGGCACGGCGAAGTTGGCGATACCGCCAGCATCGATGCCGGTCGAACTGGTCGACGCGAACTGGATGGTGCCCAGTTCCTTGCCGGTGGCGTTGGCCAGTGAACCCACCGAGATGTTGTCGCCGGCATTGGCGCCGACCTGGAACACCGCACCGGAGAAGGAGCCGTCCAGGATCTTGGTGCCGTTGAAGGTGGTGGTCTTGGCGATGCGGTCGATTTCAGAAGACAACTGGCTGACTTCGGCCTGCAGCGCCTTGCGGTCGCTGGTGCTGTTGGTGGCATTGCCGGCCTGCACTGCCAGTTCACGCATCCGCTGCAGCATGTCACCGACCTTGCCCAGCGCGCCTTCAGCCGTCTGCGACAACGAAATGCCGTCGTTGGCGTTGCGCGATGCCACCGTCAGGCCCTTGACCTGGGTGTTCATGCGCTCTGCGATGGCCAGGCCGGCGGCGTCGTCTTTCGCGCTGTTGACGCGAAGACCCGACGACAGCCGCTGCATCGCGGTTTGCAAGGTGCCTTGGGACGCCGCCAGGTTCCGCTGAGCGGTCAACGAGGCGATGTTCGTGTTGATGGTTGATGCCATGACGGGAAGTTCCTAATAAAAAGACCGGCCTTACCGCCGGGAGTGGTAAGCCGGCTTCTCTGTGCTGGCTTATCGCTGGTGCCGTTGAATTTTCCCGATACCGAGCCGATACAACGGTTGGAAAAGCGGCGGGAAATCTGCCTAGTTCATCTCCTGACCGCTTGGGAAAGCCTTGAAAATTGCGGGGCTGAAGAATTCCGCGCAACCGTTGGCACCCACTCACCCGAGCTTCCCGACGTTGTTACCAATCTCCGCCGGACCTGTTTTCCCTATGGGGAACTGATCGAAGCCAGCTTGTGTAGCAACTTTTTGTAGCTCCAGCCCTCAAGTTTTCCAGCCAGAGCCCGAAAACAAGAGCAATGGATCCGATAAGGGGTTCGTTGACCGGGGCAAACCGGTCTGGGTGCTCTCCACATTCGGGGAGCGTTGAGATCGGCGTTTTTGCCGGAACTTTTCTGTCAGGAGCTTCTAAATGGCCTCTACCATCAATACCAACATCGCCTCGTTGAACGCACAGCGCAACCTGGCTACCTCGCAATCTTCCCTGTCGACGGCCATGCAGCGCCTGTCGTCCGGCCTTCGCGTCAACAGCGCCAAGGACGATGCCGCCGGCCTGGCCATCGCCGAACGCATGAACTCCCAGGTCAAGGGCCTGACGGTGGCATCGCGCAACTCCAACGACGGCATCTCGCTGGCGCAGACCGCTGAAGGCGCGCTGGGCAAAGTGGGCGACATGCTGCAACGTATGCGTGAACTGGCTGTCCAGTCGAGCAACGCCACCAACAGCACCAGCGACCGCAAGGCCCTGCAGGCCGAAGTGACCCAGCTGTCGTCTGAAATCGACCGCGTCGCCAAGACCACCACCTTCAACGGCACCAAGATCCTCGACGGTTCCTTCTCCGGCGCGGTTTTCCAGGTCGGCGCCAACTCCGGTGACAACATCACCGTCGGCGCCCTGGCCAACGCCAAGGGCAAGGACCTGGGCAGCATCTCGTTCGCTTCGGCCAGCCAGACCAACATCGACACCAGCGCCACCAGCACCACGTTCACCGACTTCAGCACCTCGATCGATGCCGGCACGATGAAAATCGACATCGGTTCGACCCAGGTCAGCCTGGACAAGATCGAAGGTGCTTCCTCGGCTACCGAACGCCTGGGCCAGGTCGCCGCCGCAATCAACGCGAAGACCGCCGATACCGGTGTCACCGCTTTCGTGACCAAGCAGGACAACGGCCAATACCGCCTGGACCTGCGCTCGGATGCACAGGACACGTCGGCTACCACGCCGACCGCCACTGCCGTCTCCCTGACGGGCTTCGATGAAGCCAAGACCGGCGTTGCCACGGCCACGACGACCCTGGCTGTCGCGACCGAGGACGCCGACAAGAAGGGTATTGCGGACGTCGATGTCAGCACCCAGGCCGGCGCCTGGACCGCGATGAAGAAGATCGACGCGGCCATCAACTCGGTGAACAGCTCGCGTGCCGACCTCGGCGCCCTGCAGACCCGTTTCGAGAACGCTGTTTCCAACATCGCGATCCAGACGGAAAATACCTCCGCAGCCCGCGGTCGCATCGTGGATGCCGACTTCGCCACGGAAACCGCCAACCTGTCGCGTTCGCAGATCCTGCAGCAGGCTGGTACCGCCATGGTGGCCCAGGCCAACCAACTTCCGCAGGGCGTGCTCGCCCTGCTGCGTTGATCGGCATGAGGCAACGGGCAATCCTGCCCGTTTCCCTGGGCGACGAAGGTCTCGGCCTTCGTCGCCTTTTGTGCTTTGTTTCTGCTTGTCGTTCCGGCGGCATGATTTGCCTCGGTTCACGAGGTCTGGAGGTCTGAGATGGCTAGCATTACATCCGTCGGTCTGGGCAGCGGTCTGGACGTCAAGTCCATCGTCAGCCAGCTGGTCGCCCTCGAAAAGCAGCCCATCACGGCCCTGCAGACCAAGGACGCCTCGATCCAGACAAAGATCGCCAGCTTCGCGCAGGTGAAATCGCTGGTTTCCACGTTTTCGGATGCGGCCTCCAAGCTGTCGCTGGACAGCGGCTGGAGCGCACTGAGCATCGCGTCCAGCAACAGCAGCGCGCTGAGCGCCACGGTGTCCGGCGTCGCGACACCGGGCAACTACAGCTTCACCGTGTCGCAACTGGCGCAGGCGCAGACCTCGGCGTCGGGCACGGTAGCGGCCGGCGGCACCATGGGCACCGGCACCATCACCCTGCAGGTGGGTACCGGCGCCGCCAAGACCATCACCATCGCCGACGGCGACGACACCTCGCTGGGCGGTATCGCCTCGAAGATCAACGAAGCCGCCAGCGGCGTGACGGCTTCGGTGGTGACCGATTCCACCGGCCAGCGCCTGGTGCTGCGCTCGACCGACACCGGCTCGTCCAAGGGTTTCACGGTCAGCACCACGACCAATACCGCGGGCAGCGTCAGCGGCGGCCTGGCCGGCCTGGCATTCACGGTCAAGCAGACCGCGCAGGACACCAAGGCGCAGATCAACGGGGTGGACGTGACTTCCCCAAGCCGCAATTTCACGGAAGCGGTGCCGGGCCTGACCTTCACCGCCTCGCAGGTGACCACCACGCCGGTGGACGTCAGCATCACGGCCGACACCGCCACCACCAAGAAGAACATCCAGGCTTTTGTCGATGCCTACAACGCGGTCAACGACCTGCTGTCGACCTCGGTCAAGTACGACTCCGACAGCAAGGCGGCCGGCAGCCTGCAGGGCGATTCGACAGCGGTCGGACTGCAGAACACGCTGCGTGCCATGGTCGGATCGGTGACCTCCGGCACCGGTGCTTTCTCGCGCCTGTCGGACATCGGGATCTCGGTGCTGCGCGGCGGCAACCTGAGCGTCGACTCGACCAAGCTCGACAAGGCGCTTTCCACCACCAGCAGCGCCGCGGACGTGAAGCGCCTGTTCGCCTACAAGGACGGCGGCGACGCGGGCAACGGCATCGCGGTGAAGTTCAAGGCCCTGACGACCGCCATGCTGTCGTTCGACGGCACCTTCAACAGCAAGGCCGATTCGCTTGCACTCGAAGACAAACGCAACCTGGCCGACCAGGACAAGATCACCGCGCGGGCGACCGCGCTGGAAGCCCGCCTGAACGCGCAATACACCGCGCTGGATACCCAGATGGCCAGCCTGAACTCCCTGAGCGCCTACGTCACCCAGCAGGTCACGGCCTGGAACAAGAGCACCTGACAAGTCGTTCTTTTTTCAAACTTATGAGTAACGGCTCTTCATTTTGTTGGTACGAATCCGATAAAGACTACAAGAGCAACAGATCGAGGACATAAGCATGTTTTCCCCAGCAAGCGCCCGTGCCGCATCCACCTACGCCCGCGCCAGCGTCGACAGCGCCAGCCCTTACCAGCTGATCAATATCCTGTTCGAGCGCACGCTGCAGTCGCTGCGCGCCGCCCGCGCCAACCTGCAGCAGGGCGACACCGCCGCCAAGGGCCTGAATATCGGCATGGCGGTCCGTTACATCGAGGAAGGCCTGAAGCTGGGCCTGAACCCCGACCCGGCCGACGAACTCGCCAACAACCTGGCGCGTGTGTACGACTACTGCATCCATCGCCTGACCATGGCCAACCTGCGTAATGACGAAGAGCCGTTGATCGAGGTCCAGGCCCTGATCGAGCAGGTCGCAGGCGGCTGGCGCGGCATTGCCAACGAAGCCCAACAGGTCCGCATGCCGGCGGCCGTGGGAGCATGAAATGCCCGAAATGCTGATTGACTATTACAAAGCCATCGAAGACAGCAGTCGCAAGATGCTGGACGCGGCCAAGGCCAAGGACTGGGAAGAAGTGGTTCGCTACGAAGGCGCCTGTGCGGTGCTGATCGAGCAGCTGCACTTCCGGGCGCAGACGGAAGACCTGCCGCCCGAGCATCGGACCGAGAAGATCCGGATCATGCAAAGGATCCTGCGCAACGACGCGCAGATCCGGTGTCTTGCCGAACCGTGGTTGTCGCAGTTCGATGACCTGATGAAGGGGCAGCCTCAGGTCATGCACTGAGGGGTTGGTTGCTCTTGCCTGAAAGGCGTCGGCTCTGGCTGACGCCTTTTTTGTTTACCGCAGACGTTCGGTGGAAAACTCTTTCAGGAAACGTGCGAGATCGTCGGGGGTGCCGATTCCGTGCATCCGCGTACCGATGTCATGAACGCCGATACGGGCGCCTTCGGCGATCAGGTCGTTGTACACCGGGGCCACATAGAACTCCCCATTGACCCGCTCGTCCCGCGAGATCATCGCCAGCGCCCCGCGCACGAAATCGGCCCCGCGCGAGAACTGGTAGATGCCTACCGTCGCCTCGTTCGAGATCACGACTTTTTCGCGTATTTCTTCGGCCAGGCCGGAAACGCCGGTCCGCACGAATGACCATTTCGGATCATCGGCCGGCATGGTCATTACCAGGCCGTCAAGCTTGCGCGTCGACCCGTCGGCCAGGAAGTCGTCGATCTCCATATCGACGTACTGGTCGCAGTTGGCGATGAGCATGGGCTGTGGGCCGTCCACCAGGTCCCGGGCCAGCAATACGCTGCAGGCGGCACCTTCGGTCAGGCCTTCCGTCAGTACGACTTCGCAGCCGGGGGCCATGGTCCGCAGCCGAGCCGAAAGCCCGTGCTGAAACTCATGCGCCCGCTGGCAGATGAAGATGAAGCGGTGTGCGCCGGAGGGCCGCAGGTTGTCGATCACCCGTTCGATCATGGGGCGACCGAAGACCGGTATCAGAGGTTTGGGCTCGACGAAACCGGCGGCTGAAAAACGCGATCCCAGGCCCGCCATCGGCACGACGATGTTCAGCATGCGGCGCCCGTGCTTTCGTTTCCGGCGTACTCACCCTCGTATTTGTCGTTCCGCGCACCAGGCACCTTGACGACCACCGTGACCGTGTCGGCCAGCGCATGGAAATCGGTGGACTCGAACGGTGCGATGACGATGACGGCGCCGGCCTCGTGGCGCTGGCCGTTCATCTCGACCGCGCCACTCTGGACGAGCGTGATTTCCGTCGCCTGCCGATGGTGGTGGCGTGCCTCGCGTTCTCCGGCGCGGTAGGTCTTGACGGCGACTTCGGCCGCATCGGTGGCAAAGGCGGTAGGCGAAAAATCGCCTACGAACCAGCCGCGTTTCATGTCGTCCAGCTTGAAGCTTGTCATGGGGTTCCGGTATTCACGATCAGAGGCACGATGCGGGCGCTATGGTGGGTTTCGAATTCCTCGATGCGGTGAGGCGTGAAGAAGCTGAAATAGGCTTCGTTGGGCACCGCCCTGGCCAGTACTTTTCGTCCGTCGATGATGAGCTGGTTGAGTGCCGGTGCAACGTAGTAACGCCCGTCCTGGCTGGCCCGTTGCAGGATGGAGCGCCGCGCCGCATCGATGAAGAAACTGCCCTTGCGAAAATAGTAGAAGCCGGCGATGGCATGCGGGCTGATCGGGGTTTTCTCGGCGGCTTCGACCACCTGCCGGCCGTCCAGGCGCACGAAGGACCATCGCGGCAGTACTGAGCGGAACACCAGACATGCGGCATCGGCACCTTCCTGGTAGAAGCCCGGCAGCAATCCCGGCATGTCGATGTCGATGAACTGGTCGCCGTTGGCGATGACCAGCGGCTCATCCGGATCGATATGGTCGATAGCCATCAGGCAGCTGCACAGTGCGCCCTGGGTGGCGTTTTCCAGTGCCACCACCGTGGCGCCTTCGGCCAGCAACTGCAGCGACCGGTCCAGATGGAAACGGCGGCAGTCTTCCTTCAGCGTCACGAAGACGAACCTGGCCGCCGGATCGATGCGTCGCAGGTTTTCGATGGCGTACTGGATCATGGGCAGTTCGCTCACCTCGAGCAACGGCACCGGATAGGGATATTGCGACGCCGGAAAGTATTCCGAACGTGCCGCGAGGGGTACGACGATGGTGGTCATGCGGCCACTCCGGTTTCGGCGTCGGTGATCGCCCCCAGGATGTTTTCCAGGCTGACCTCGTCGACGCCGGTCACCTGCATCACATGCGCACCGGCCGCCTTTGCGGCCGCCACGCCGTGGTGGTTGTCTTCGACCACCAGGCACTGGGAGGGCTGCAGGCCCAGGCGTTCGATGGCGGCGCTGTAGATGTCCGGCGCGGGTTTGGGCCGCGGCACATCCTGGTTCGACAGGAAGAACTCGACATGGCGCAGCAGGTCGGCCCGGGTGAGCATGGTCTCTACCGTGTTGCGGATGGAGTTCGAGCACACGGCCATGCGCAGGCCCCGCTTGCCCAGTCGCGAGAGTGCGTACTGGTGCGCGAAATGCGGCCGGCAGTGCCGGTAGATGAGCTCTTGGGTGTATTGCTGCTTCAGTTCTCCGACCAAAGCGTGCAGGCCTTCGGGCAGGCCGCGCTCGGCACTCATCATCTGCAGCTTCTTGCTTGTCGGCAGACCGTCGAAGGTGACGAGGTGGTCGTAGCGCGAGATGTTCAGGCCGAACACGCCAAGCGCCATGTTGAGGGCTTCGTAGTGCCATTCGCGTGCATCGATCAGCACGCCGTCCATGTCGAACAGGACGGCCTTGATTTTTTCAGGAGGCATCGAAGAACTCTCGGGCTTGGACGGGATGGTCGGTGCAGAGGCTCAGGCTTGGATGAGCCGCCAGGCCGCTGGACTTGAGGAATTCCCAGTGCGGCAGATGAGGCCGTCGGTGTAGTTCGTCGGACACGATGCAGACCGGATGAAGTTCCAGGAGAGTGGCCAGTCGCGGCGCGTCGTACCAGCGCGAAACAAAGGCGTCGAGCCAGATGCCGGCACAGCTTTCGATGGGCGGCAGGTCGGTTTCGTATTCGCTAAGTCGCAGGTAGAAGGGCGACTTTTGCCGTGCATAACCAAGGGTGTCCGGCAGGGACATGTCAAACACGAAATAGTCGATGTCGGCATGAGTTGCCAGGATGCGCGCAACCTCGGCCTGCAGTCCGTCTGCCTTGATGTTGACGGCTAGCGGGCCGTTGCAGCCGGTCTCGCGCATCAGTGCCAAAACTTCTTCCAGGCCCGGTTCGGATCCGTTCGGCATGTCGTGCGATATGACCAGCCGGCCGGCATGGTCGCGAATGTCGGTTTCGGTGCCGAAGCCCAGTTCGAAGGAACGCCGGAACGCCAGCATGGTGTTTTTTTCGGCGGGTTCCGACCAGAAGCCGCGGTGGGACAGGATTCGCATGCCTAGCGCTCCACCCGACACGCGCCGCCATCTGCCGGGAGCATGAAGGGGGTGCCGACGCTCAGGTCGGAGACCTTCAGTCCCAATTGTTCGACTGCGATGGCCCGCGCTTCGAATGTCTCGCGTTCAGCCAGCAGTTCGTGCCAGTCGGCGAGGCTCCATCCATTCATCAGTCGAAGAACGGGCTCGTCCCGTTGAGGCTGGCCGGAAGAAGCCACGATGACGTCGAAGAGCGGAATCGCTTTCCAGTTGAGAAAGTTGAAAGATTGTTCGGGCAGGATCGTGAACCGGTCGGCGAATACCTTCCAGTAGGAAGTCAGCGATGTATCGACGTGATCGATCCCGATACGCCGTAGATAGCAACGCAAAATGCGGCCCTCCGGCGTGCAGTAGGTGAGTTTGCCCGCAGGCTCGGCCCTATCGACAAGCCTTGTTTCCACCAGGCTTTCCTCGTGTGTATCCCAGAACTCCAGGAGGTCCTTCACCCGGCCGAACTGCAACTGGTCGGTCAGGTGGAATGGGATGAATCGCCAAGAAGAGCCGCCGCAGAAAGCGATGCGCTCTCTTTCACCATTGCCGTCTATCGGCGTACGGACCAGCTCAAGCAGGGGATCCAGCGCGAAGTCACCCACGATCGACTGGTCGGTGCGAGTCTTGAATGCATATGCCACGCCATGACGCGCCAGGGCGGCCAGACCCGCACGGGTGCTGTCACGCTGCAACATCGAATTGATCAGGCCGGTCTGCAAGGGGCGCGGCGACGTGACGATTTCGTCTACATGCGGGCGACACTGTTCCAGTTCGTCCGCTGGAGTGTCGTCCCAGGTACTCAGGACCAGCCGGGCGAAAGGAAAATTGCGGCGATTCGCGGCCAATACCAGCGGCGTGAGCTCTGCCAGCACAGGACCTTGAATCACCACGCCTATCGATGCATCACTATCGGTGGGCTCGACAGCCGGTGTGCCGGTGAAGATGCGATCAAGCAGCATTTCGGTGGTGTCGTCGCCCTCGCCGTGTTCGTTGTACGCACGCAAGGCACGAAAGCGGCCATAGCCGGGAATCTGGCGCAGGCAGTCGAACCACATGCTGGAAAAGATGACCAGCAGGACCTCATCCGGGTTTTCTTCACGCAGCTTGTCTGCGGCAAAAACTTCCACGCCGCACTTGACCTTGCCTATGTTGTGTTCCCAGATGCAGACGGTGTAGTCGAGCTTCAGGTCCAGCTGCGGATAGATCGTCTCGAATTGCGTGCCCGCACCCCAACCGATGACCTTGCAACGGTCTACGTCGATACCCGGAAAACGCAATTTCGCACGATGCAGGCCGGGACGAAAATCAGCTTGGGCCACTGCGGGCAAATCGATGAGGGACATAGACCGGTCTAGGGCGGCAAGGTGGCCGCATTGAAAAGAACGGCGTCAATATATCCCGATTGCAGCCCCTTCAATCTTGGAAATAGATGGCATTCGAAGGCTTCCCGTCGGCGCTGGAGGCCACGGTCCGAACGACCGTCAAACCGACATGTTCATGATGTCCGTATAAGCCTGCACCATCCGGTTCCGCACATGCACAGTCGCCTGGAACCCGATCTGGGCCTTCTGGATCGCAACCATCGTCTGCTCAAGGCTGACCGAGGGGTTGCCCAGCTGAACCTGCTGCTGCATGCCCGACGACTCCTGCTGCGCGCTGCTGACCGACTGCAGCGCACTCTTCAGCGCAGTGCCGAAACTGCCACCCTGCACGCCTTCGGCTCCGTCCTGTGTGCCGAGCGCCTTGGGGGCGCGGGTGGCATTGAGGGCGGGGGTGTTCAGCGGCAGGGTCAGGCGGGAGATGGCGTCCATACGGGTTCCTCGAAAGAGAACTTTTTTGAGGATTTTTGATGTCGCAATCCTAAAGTTCCGGACGCTTTTGCCGTGGGGGAATAAGAGGGCTAAACCGCGCCTTATCCGGGCAACGGCAAAAGCCCGCCTGCGAATAATCGGTGGGCACGGGCAATCCCGCCCTGCAGCCTTTGGATCAGCCGATGTCCGCCGTCGCCGAACTACCCGCCGCCCCTGTCGTCCCCGCCGCCCCCGCCTGGGTTGAGCGCCTGTCGAAGCTCGACCGAGCCCAGCGCATTCGCCTGGGACTGGGCGTCGCGCTGCTCGTGATCGCCGGCATTGCCGGGACGATCATGGGCAAGCAGGCCGAATACCGGGTGCTGTTCAGCAACCTGGCGGACAAGGACGGCGGCGCCATCGTGGCGCAGCTGACCACCATGAACGTGCCTTACAAATACTCGGAAGGCGGCGGCGCCATCCTGGTCCCGGCCGACCGTGTGCACGACATCCGCCTGCGCCTCGCATCCCAGGGCCTGCCCAAGGGCTCGGTGGCGGGTTTCGAACTGATGGAAGGCAATCGTTTCGGCATGACGCAGTTCCAGGAGCGGCTGACTTTCCAGCGTGGCCTGGAAGGTGAGCTGACCCGATCCATCCAGTCGCTGGCGTCGGTGCAATCGGCCCGCGTGCATCTGGCGCTGCCCAACCAGAACGGATTTTTCCGCGAACAGCAGAAACCGTCGGCTTCGGTGCTGGTGACCCTGCAGTCCGGCGCGGGCCTGGATCGCGGCCAGATCGCCGGCATCGTGCACCTGGTCGCTTCCAGCGTGCCCGAAATGCAGACTTCGGCCGTGAGCGTGCTGGACGACAGCGGCAAGCTGTTGTCGGCACCGCCCGACGGCTCGGCCGGAAACGGCGGCGGCGCCGACGCGCAGCAGCTGCAGTACGTGCAGCAGATCGAACAGAACTACACCCGCCGTGTGCTCGAAATGCTCGAGCCGGTGGTGGGCCGCGGCAACGTCAAGGCGACGGTGACTGCCGACGTCGACTTCTCCCAGACCGAGCAGACGTCGGAGCAGCACAAACCCAACCAGACTGCCGACGCCGGCGCGATCCGCAGCCAGCAGGTTGTCGAGAGCAGCGGTGCAGCCAACGGTGGTGTCACCCCGCCGGCCGGCGTGCCCGGCGCCACCACCAACCAGCCGCCGGCCACGCCGGGCGCGCCGATCAACGGCCAGGCCCCGACGCTCACCCCCGGCACCGGCAACAACGGCGCGGGCGCGACTCCTGAAAACAAGAAACGTGAATCCATCACCAATTACGAGGTCGACAAGACCGTGCGGGTGGTGCGTGGCGGCAACGCCACCATCCGGCGGCTGAGCGCGGCGGTGGTGGTCAATTACCAGCCGGTGGCAGACGGCGCCAAGGGCGGCCCCACCGCGCTGTCGCAGCAGCAGATCGACCAGATGACGGCAGTGGTGCGCGAAAGCATCGGTTTCAGCAAGGACCGCGGCGACTCGGTCAACCTGATGAATGCCCCTTTCCTGGTGCAGGCTGCCGATGCCACGGCGTTGCCGCTGTGGAAAGACCCCGAAATGCTCGACCTGGCGCGCAGCCTGGCCTGGCCGGTGGGCACTTTCCTGTTCGGCGCGCTGGTGCTGCTGGGTTTCGTGCGGCCCGCGTTGAAGACGATGAACGCGCCCAAGGTGCTGAAGCCGGGCGATCCCGGCTTCGTGCAGATCGACGGCCCGCTGGGCGCGGCCGGTTCCCGTACCGGCGGCCAGCTCGACCTGTCGGTCGAGGACGACGTTTCTCGCACGGCGCTGCTCACAGGCCCGGGCGGCCAGCAACTGCTGGCGGCCACGCCGGAACAGCAGCGGCTGGAAGATGCCAAGGCGCTGGCGCGCAGCAATCCGATCGCGGTTGCCAATATCGTCAAGGAGTGGGTCAGCGGAGAAGCGCCGGCTTAAGGTGTCACACAAGCTTTTCACAAGAAGCATTTACGCGCACCATTCACACCTATGGACGATCAAGGACTCAACGACGCCGCAATCCTGCTGATGTCTCTCGGCGAGGAAGAGGCGGCCGAGGTCTTCAAGCACCTTTCTCCCAAGGAAGTGCAGAAGCTCGGCGAAACGATTGCGCGCATGCGCACGGTTTCGCGCGAACGTGCCGACGGTGTGATCATGAAATTCACCGAAGCCGCGGCACAGCAGAGCTTGCTGGTGAACGACACCGGTGACTATGTACGCGCGGTGCTCAAGCGCGCCCTGGGCGACGACAAGGCTTCGCTGCTGATCGACCGGATTCTTCAGGGCGGTGACGTCTCGGGCATCGAAAGCCTGAAGTGGATGGACCCGCTGTCGGTGGCCGAACTCCTGCGCAACGAACATCCGCAGATCGTCGCCGCCATCCTGGTCCACCTCGACTACGAACAGGCCGCCGGCGTGCTGCGCAACCTGTCAGAACGCCAGCGCGGCGAGGTGATGGTGCGGATCGCCACTCTCGAAGGCATACAGCCGACGGCGCTGAAGGACCTGAACGAGGTGCTTTTCAAGGTACTCGCGGGCGGCGACAAGGTTCGCAAGACCTCGCTGGGCGGGGTGAAGACCGCCGCCGAAATCGTCAACCTGATGGGTGCGGCCATCGAGGCCCCGCTGCTGGACGCGATCCGCGGCTACGACGCCGACCTGGCCCAGAAGATCATGGACAAGATGTTCGTGTTCGACGACGTTGGCAAGCTGGACGACAAGTCGATCCAGATGCTGCTCAAGGAAGTGGCTTCCGAAACCCTGGTGGTGGCGCTGAAGGGCGCTGCGCCCGAGTTGCGCGACAAGTTCCTGGCGAACATGTCGTCGCGTGCGGCCGAATCGATGCGAGAGGACCTCGAATCCCGAGGCCCGATGCGGCTGTCGGAAGTCGAGGCGCAGCAGAAGGAAATCCTGAAGGTGGTGCGCCGCCTGGCCGACGAGGGCCAGATCATGATGGGTGGCGGCTCGGAGGACAGTTTTGTCTAACTCCGGCTCGTACCGCTACACCCGGTTCATTCCGGACGAAGAGATCGCCGGGTCGGCACCCTGGCAGTTCGTCGCGGTCGATGAGCGCGCCCGCCTGGCCGACGAGGAAGCCGTGCGTGCCGAGCAGGCGCGTGCCGCCGAGCGGCAGCCCAGCTATCTGCAGAAGATCCAGGACGCCTACGAAGCGGGCCGCCAGCAGGGCCACGAAGACGGCCATGCCGAAGCCACCCGCGAAGGCAACGCGCGGCTCGACGACTATGTGAACGGCCAGGGCCAGGTGGCCGCCGAGCGGCTGTCGGCCATGGCGGTGAGCATGGGCCAGAGCCTGGTGATGAGCCAGGAACGTATCGCCGACCAGGTGCTCGAAATGGCCTGCGCCCTGGCGCGCCAGGTTTTGCGGCGCGAACTTGCCATCGACCCGCACGCGCTGGTGCCGGTGGTCCGCGAGGCATTGGGCCAGCTGGTGGCCGATGGCCGCCTGGCCACGGTGCGGCTGAATCCGGAAGACCTCGACATGCTGCGCAAACCGTTGTCCGAAGAATTTGCCGGCGCCCCGGTCGCGTGGGTGGCGGATGCCGCCATGCCAGCCGGCGGTTGCCAGGTGGAATCCGCCGGCACGGTGATCGACGGCCGCCTGCAGACCCGGTGGGGCCGCGCGGTAGCGGCGCTGGGCATGGATGCATCGTGGGAAATCCCGGCCGCATCGGCCGACGAGCCCGAAGAGCCGGCACCGGCCGCCGATCCCGAAGACACGCAGGACGCCTGATGGATTCCGCCACCGAATTCGCAGAAAGCCAGGCGGAGGCCTGGACCAACTTCATGGCGTCCGCCGCCGCGCGCACCGCACGCCCGGTGTCGCTGGCATCGCACGGCACGCTGACCAAACTGACCGGCCTGGTGCTCGAGGCTTCCGGGCTCAAGGTGCCGGTCGGCTCGCAATGCGATATCCGCCAGGGCAACCTGCCTTCAGTGCTGGCCGAAGTGGTCGGTTTCGCTGGCGAAAAAGCTTTTCTGATGCCGGCAGGCGACATCTATGGCCTGTCGAGCGGCGCCAGCGTCACCCCCGCCGTGGGTTCGGCCTCCGCGCTGCGCTGGGGCCGCGACGCCGCACCGCTCGACCAGAACTCGGGCGCCAGCGTGTTGCGCCTGCCGCTGGGCGATGGTTTGCTGGGCCGGGTGGTCGACGCCTGCGGCCTGCCGATGGACCGCAAGGGACCACTGGAAAACGTGACCGCCCAGGCGCTTGACCGCCAGCCCCTGAACGCCATGGACCGCGACCCGGTGCGCGAGCCGCTGGACACCGGCGTGCGCGCCATCAACAGCCTGCTGACTGTCGGCCGGGGCCAGCGCCTGGGCCTGTTCGCTGGCTCGGGTGTCGGCAAGAGCGTGCTGCTGGGCATGATGGCCCGCTATACCGCTGCAGACGTGATCGTGGTCGGCCTGATCGGCGAACGCGGCCGCGAGGTGAAGGAATTCATCGAGGACATCCTGGGTGACGACGGCCGCGAACGTTCGGTGGTGGTCGCCGCACCTGCAGATGCGCCGCCGCTTCTGCGCATGCAGGGCGCCGCCTACGCCACCGCAGTCGCCGAATATTTCCGCGACAAGGGCCAGCATGTGCTGCTGCTGATGGATTCATTGACCCGCTACGCCATGGCGCAGCGCGAGATCGCACTGGCCATTGGGGAACCGCCGGCTACCAAGGGTTATCCGCCAAGCTGTTTCGCCAAGCTGCCGGCACTGGTCGAGCGCAGCGGCAACGGCCTGCACGGCGTGGGTTCGATCACCGCTTTCTATACGGTGCTGTCCGAAGGCGATGACCAGCAGGACCCGATCGCCGACGCGGCGCGGGCCATTCTGGACGGCCACATCGTGTTGTCGCGCACGCTGGCCGAAGCGGCCCATTACCCGGCCATCGACATCGAACAGTCCGCCTCGCGAGTCATGCACAACGTTGTTTCACGTGAACACCTGGACGTGGCCCGAAAGTTTCGCGCGACCTATTCGCGCTACCAGCAGGCCAAGGACCTGGTGCAGGTGGGCGCCTACGCGCACGGCGCCGATCCGCAACTCGACGAAGCCATCACGCTGCAGCCGGCCATGGTGGCTTTTCTGCAGCAAGGCATGTTCGATGCGGCCAACCTCGAGGAATGCGTACATGAAATGGCCGGCGTGCTGACCGTCCAGCAGCAACAGGGCGGCGGAGGCTTCCGATGAACACCAAGAACCGCGGCATGCAGATCGCCGCCGACATGGCGCGCCGCAAACGCGATGCCGCCGCTGCCGACCTGAGCCGCGGACGCGCCGCCGAGCGTGCAGCGCAGGGCCAGTTCGACCAGTTGTGCAATTACGCCAACGACACCGAATCCCGCTGGGGTGAACAGGCCCGGGTACGCGCCACGCCGGAACTGATGGCGCATCACTTCCAGTTCATGGCGCGGCTGCACCACGCCATCGGGCTTCAGCGCGACGTGATGAAACAACATGCGCGGCAGATCGAGATATTGATGGCGCGCCTGCGCGAAGCCGAACTGCGCCTGGCCAGCCTGCAGATGGTCATCGACCGCCAGCGGCTGGAAGTCGAGCGCCTGATGGCGCGTCGCGAACAGAAACAGACCGATGAAACCGCCGCCATGCAGTTCCGCCGAACTGCGCTCGCGGCGCTGGAGGAACAAAGCCATGGCTATTGAAAACCAGGCCGCCGTACGCGGCACACACCGAACCCATCACCATTCCGCAGGCGCATCCAAGGCCGCAGCCGGCGACGACACTGGCGCGGCCGGCGGTTTTTCGGCCCTGCTGGGTGCGGCCGCCGACGACACGGACGGCCTGGATGCCGGCCTGGCCGCCACCGCGGCCGGCTTGCAGGGCGACACGCTGGCCGGTACCGGCAGCAAACCCGCACCGGCCGGCGATTCGGCCGGCAGCGATGCCGCAGCCCTGGCCGCCTGGGCCGGGCTTCTGCAGCCGGCGGCCGTGCCTTTGGCGCCGGTGGCCGCTACCGCCGTTGCCACTGCAGCCGCCGGCCCGAGCGGGACAGCGGTCCCTGGTGATGCCGGAACCCCCGGCGGCCAGGCGGCGGGCGCGGCCGGCCTTCCCGGAATGGCGCTGCCCGGCTCGGCTGCACAGGGCGCAGGCCTCAAGAACCAGGCCGGAGCCCTTCTTCAGGTCGACGGCAAGGCCGCCGGACGATCCGCCACGCCTGACGCGGCTGCGTCCCTGAACACCTTGCCCACGACGGTTTCGCCAGACAGCCTGGCCAACGTCACCACGTCCGGCGCTGTGTCGGCGCCGAACCCGGCAGCCGCGCCCATGGCAGGCAATCACCTCGCGGCCGGGTCGCCGCTGCGTCCGGCTGCGGTATCCGTCCAGGCAGCCGTCGGCCGCGCGCATGCCGCGACGGTCGCGGCCGATGCCGCTTCCAGCCAGTTTGCCGGCCTGTCGGCGGGCGCCGGTGCCATCACGGTCGGTGCGACCGACCCGGCCACCGGACGCGGCGCCGCTTCCACCGTCTCGATGGGAGAGGGCGGCCAGGGACGCTGGGCCGGCGTGCTGTCGGACATCGTCCGGCCGATCCAGGCCGAAGGCGGCACCGGCGGTTTTGCCGGCGGCGCGTCGCAGGGCCAGGAACGTGGCCACCAGGGTGAAAGCCGCGGTGCCGACGGTTCCGCCACGGGCGTCAATGCGCTCGGTTTTGCGCCGGCCGCCGCTGGCGCGGAAGGCACCGGCAGTTTTGCCGCCGCTTCGACCTTCGGGACCGACGGCCAGCCGATTGCCGCCGGCATGGTCATGACACCCGACGAGTGGCTGGCCGCCACCACCGCGTCGATCAACCCGCGTTCGCTGCAGACCGCCGAAATGACGGTGGATGCGTTCGGTGCACCGGTCGACGTGAAGATTTCCCTGAACGGCAGCGAGGCCGAGGTCGCATTCCAGAGCGACCAGGCCGATACCCGGGCTTTGCTGGGCGGCGCGGTGTCGGACCTGCAAAACCTGCTGCAGCAGGAAGGATTGTTGCTCGCGGGCGTGTCGGTGGGCGGTTCGAACGCCGGCCTGGCGGGCCAGGGCGGAAATGCCCCGGGTTTCAACGGTGACGCAAGCCAGGGCGGCAGCCGCGCCCGCGGCGGCGAGCCGATGCGTATCACGCCGGACATCTCGACGGCCACTCCGGTGGCGGTGGCGGCTGCACGCAGCGCCGCGGCTACCGCGCGCGGCGGCCTGGATCTGTTCGCCTGACACGACGGCTGACACGATAGCCGGCCTTTTCGCCGGTTATTCGGGCGACCGAAAGGTGCGGGCGGACCAATAATCACGTGTCCGCCGATCAATGCCTTTAGAGGAATCCACACGTGTCCGATGCCGCACCCAAGCCGAAGTCCAAGAAAAAGCTGATGGTGATCGTGATCGCGCTGGTCGTGGTGCTCGCACTGGCCGGCGGCGGGGCCATGGTCTTCCTGAAAAAGAAGAGCGCCGCCGGCGACGAGGACGGTGACGAACCCGCCGCCGAAGCCTCGCATTCGGCCCCGGCGCACGACAACAAGAACCCGCCCACTTTCCTGCCCATCGACAATCTGGTCGTCAACCTGGCGGATCCGGGCGGCGAACGGTTCGCACAGATCGGCATCACCTTCCAGATGGCCGACGCCCATAGCGGCGACGAACTGAAGACCAACATGCCCAAGGTGCGCAGCGCCGTGCTGATGATGACCTCGTCGCGCACATCGGAAGAGTTGCTGACCCGGGAAGGCAAGGAAAAACTGGCCAAGGCGATCGCTGCCGAGGCCTCTCGAACCTTCGGTATCGAGCCGGAGGACGAGGACGAGGAAGAAGCCGATACGCCCAAGAAAAAGAAGAAGAAAAAGCGCGCACCGGTCAGTCCTGTCCAGGCTGTCCTCTTCTCCAGTTTCATCGTCCAGTGACGGAGTCCCGACATGAGTGAAGCGTTTCTTTCCCAGGAAGAAGTCGATGCCTTGCTGGAAGGCGTCACCGGCGAAAGCCAGAAGATCGTCGAGGAAGACACCGATTCCGGTGGCATCCGCAATTACGACATCTCCAGCCAGGAACGCATCGTCCGCGGACGCATGCCGACGATGGAGATCGTCAATGAACGTTTTGCCCGCAACCTGCGCGTGGGGCTGTTCAACTTCACCCGCCGCAATCCGGAAATCTCGGTCGGCACGGTGACGGTCCAGCGCTACAGCGCGTTCCTGCGCGAGCTGGCGGTGCCGACCAATTTCAACATCGTGGCCATCCGGCCGTTGCGCGGCAGCGGACTGATCGTGTGCGAGCCGGCCTTGCTGTTCGGTGTCATCGACACCCTCTACGGCGGCATCGGCAAGTTCCAGACCCGCATCGAGGGGCGCGATTTCTCGCCGACCGAACAACGTGTCATCAACCGCATGGTCGATGTCATCTGCGACGAATACAAGAAGGCCTGGAAGGGCATCTACCCGATCGAACTGGAATACCAGCGCTCGGAAATGCAGCCGCAGTTCGCCAATATCGCGACGCCCAGCGAAATCGTGGTGGCCAGTGCTTTCCAGCTGGAGATCGGCGACATCGTCGGCATGATCCACATCTGCATGCCCTACGCCACGCTCGAGCCCATCCGCGACGTGCTGTTCTCGTCCACCCAGGGCGATTCCATCGAGGTCGACCGCCGCTGGGTCAAGCTGCTCTCGCGCGAGATCCAGGCAGCCGAGGTCACCCTGGTGGCCGAACTGGCGCAGGCCGATGCCACGGTCGAACAACTGCTTGCGATGAAGGTGGGCGACTTCATCGAACTCGACCGCGCGCCGCGAATCGAAGCGACCATCGGCGGCGTGCCGATGTTCAATTGCCAGTACGGCACCCACAACAACAAGTACGCGATCCGCATCGAGGAAAGCCTCCGCAATAGCGATCTCAACTGGATTGGAGAAAAGAATGGCTGAAGATCCGAGCAACAGCGACGACGACATGTCGGCCTGGGCCGAGGCGCTGGAAGAAGCCAAGTCGGCGCCCCCGCGTTCCGACGGCTCCGAGCAGGGCGGCCCTCTGTCCGGCAACGGCGACCCGTTCGTCTCGGCTTCCACCGCGACCGATTCGGCGCTGGGCGACATCAACCGGGTGCTCGATATCCCGGTGCAGCTTTCCGTCGAGCTGGGCCGCGTCAAGGTTCCGATCAAGTACATCCTCCAGCTGGCGCAGGGTTCGGTGGTCGAACTCGACGCACTGGCCGGCGAGCCGATGGACGTGCTGGTCAACGGGTACCTCATCGCCCAGGGCGAGGTGGTGGTGGTGAACGACAAGTTCGGTATCCGCCTGACGGACGTCGTCACCCCGTCCGAGCGCCTTCGCCGGGTCAGTAAAGGCTAAATTCGGGTGATGAGCCCCATGACCCAATCCCTGCTGTCCGTCGTTTTTTTCATCGCCTTGCTGGCGCTGGTGCCCTGGGCGCTGCGCTGGGTCAAAAAACGCAATGGCAGCCTGGCGACGAATGCCGCCGGCAGCGCCTCGCGGGTGGTCTCGGCGATCGGGGTGGGGCCCACCCAGCGGGTCGTGACAGTCGAGGTCGGACCGCCGGAAGCGCGGGTCTGGCTGGTTCTGGGCGTGACCGCGCAGGCGGTGACGCCGCTGCACACCAGCGCGGCGCCGGGTTTTGCCCAGGCCGCGAGGCTGGTCGAGTCTCCTGCCCCAGTGCATGACTACCGGGGCCCCGGCAATGCGTGAACGGTCCAGGCTCTTGCGTGTCGGCATGGCTGCCGGTGCCGCCCTGTTGCTGGCCGTGCCTGCGGTGTCGTGGGCTCAGGCGTCGCTGCCCAACGGCCAGTTGCCACTGATCATGGGCAACGGGGCGGGAGGCACCAGCTTTTCGGTCCCCATCCAGACCTTGCTGTTCTTCACCGCCCTGTCGTTCCTGCCGGCAGTGCTGCTGATGATGACTTCGTTCACCCGCATCGTCATCGTGCTGTCGCTGCTGCGCCAGGCCATGGGCACGCAGTCGGCACCGCCCAACCAGATCGTCATCGGCCTTTCGCTGTTCCTGACTTTCTTCGTGATGGGCCCCACGCTCGATCGCGTTTACCGCGACGCCTACGCTCCCTACACCGCCCAGCAGATCAGCTTCGAGCAGGCACTGGACCGTGGCGAACTGCCGCTGCGGCAGTTCATGACCAAACAGACCCGCCAGTCCGACTTCGCATTGTTTTCCCGGTTGGCCCGGCTGGAACCCGGCGTCAAGATCGAGGACGCGCCTTTCCGGGTGCTGGTGCCGTCGTTCGTCACCAGTGAACTGAAGTCGGCCTTCCAGATCGGTTTCATGATCTTCATCCCGTTTCTGGTCATCGACCTGGTGGTGGCCAGCGTCCTGATGTCGCTGGGCATGATGATGTTGTCGCCGGTGCTGGTGGCCTTGCCGTTCAAGCTGATGCTGTTCGTGCTGGCCGACGGCTGGAACCTGCTCATAGGCTCTCTGGCAGCGAGTTTCGCGCAATGAACCCACAGATGGTCTTGACCACCGGGCAGGACGCCCTGGTATTGCTGCTCACCGTTTCACTGCCCTTGCTGGGCGTGATCATGGCGGTGGGTTTGCTGGTGAGCATCTTTCAGGCGATCACGCAGATCAGCGAAGCGACGCTGTCGTTCGTGCCGAAGCTCATCGCGGCTGTCGTGGTGTTCGCCATCGCCGGGCCGTGGATGCTGACCACGCTGGTCGATTACCTGCGCCGGATGATCGAGGCGATTCCGACGTACGTCGCGTGATCACGTTCTCTGAAGCCCAGATCGCGGCGTGGTTGTCGCCCATCCTGTGGCCATTTCTGCGTGTTCTGGGTCTGTTCTCGGTCGCGCCGATTTTCTCGATGCGCAATATTCCGGTGCGGGCCAAGGTGGGCCTGGCATTGCTGATTTCGATCGCCGCGCAACCCAGCCTGACCGGCCAGCCGATCATCGGCGTGGACAGCCCCGGCGCACTCGGCGCGGTGGTCCAGCAGGTCGGCGTCGGCATGGCCATCGGGTTTGCCGTGCGCCTGGTGTTCGGCGCGGTCGAACTGGCGGGTGAACTCATCGGCCTTCAGATGGGTTTGAATTTCGCTTCGTTCTTCAACCCTGCCTCCGGCGGCCAGACCAGTGCCGTATCGGGCTTCCTGGGCCAGATTTCGCTGCTTCTGTTCATCGTGGTGAACGGGCACCTGACGCTGCTGATGGCGGTAATTCGCAGCTTCCAGTCCTTTCCCGCCGACGGAAACATCCTGCAGATGATTTCGACCGTGCAGATCCACCGGCTCGGGACCGACCTGTTCGCCAGCGCGCTGTGGGTGGCGCTGCCGATGATTGCCCTGCTGGTTTTCGTCAACCTGGCCCTGGGCATCATTTCCCGCGTGGCGCCGCAGATGAACATCTACGCCATCGGGTTCCCCATTACCTTGACGGTAGGCATGGTCGGCATCGCCGCCACCCTGCCCATGCTGGATGCGCCGCTGCTGGCGCTGATGGACAAGGTGGTTGACCTGTTCATCCGCTAGCCGCCAGGCGGATGGCCGTCACACCAGCCCGTTGCGAATCGCGTAGACGGTCAGCTCGGCATTGTTCGAAAGACCCAGCTTTTCCATGACCCTTGTGCGGTACACGCTGACCGTCTTGGGGCTCAGCATCAGCTCTTCGGCGATGTCCGAAAGACGCCGTCCGGAGGCAATCTTCAGCAGCGTCTGCAACTCCCGTTCCGACAGTGTCGAGTGCGGCGATTCGGCGACCGGTCGCGCCACGCTTTCGGCCAGCATCTGCGCAACTTCCGCCGTCAGGTATTTGCGGCCCTGCGCCACGGTGCGCACCGCGGCGATCAGTTCCACCGGGTCGCCGGCCTTGTTCACATAACCGAACGCGCCGGCGCGCAGGCAGCGGATGGCGTATTGATCTTCCGGATACATGGAAACCACCAGCACGCGGATCAGCGGATCGGTTTCCTTCAGGGTTGCCATCACCTCCAGCCCGCCGCGGCCCGGCATGCTCAGGTCGAGCAGCAGCACGTCACAGGGCAGGGTGCGCAGCGCCTCGCGCAATTCTGCATAACTGCCGACGTCGGCAACCACGGTGACATCGACCGCATCGGCCAGCGTGTCGCGGATGCCGCGCCGCACCAGCGCATGGTCGTCGCAGAGCATGACCCGGATCATGGCGATTCCTCGGGAATCGCCGCGCTGGCGTCCGGGCTCAGCGGTACCGAAAGAATGATGGATGTACCGCCGCCCGGGCGGCCGCTGATGTCCAGCCAGCCGCCCACGGTGCGGGCACGTTCATGCAATCCGCGCAGGCCGAAGGCGCGTGGCTTGTCCAGCATTTCGGCGGGCAGGCCGCGACCGTTGTCGGCGATCTCCAGGGTGAGCACGCCTTCGCCGTCGGTCAGTTCGATCACCACCTGGGTGCTTTCGGCGGCATGTTTGGTGATGTTGGTCAGGGCTTCCTGGGCTGTGCGGTATGCCGCCAGTTCGACCGTCGCCGGTAGCGCGATGCGGTCGGACGGCGCCTGGATATGGACCGGTGTGCCGGTGCGGCGCTCGAAATTGGCCGCCAGCCACTGGATGGCCGCACCGATGCCCTGGTCGAGCACCGGCGGGCGCAGGTTCATCATGATCCGCTGGCTGGCGTCCATGGCATGGCGCAGCATGTCGACGCCGGCCTGGGCGTGGCGCTGCATGTCTTCGCCGTCGGCGTGGCGGACGATCCAGGCGAGGTCGAACTTGACGGCGGCCAGCGAACCGCCGATGTCGTCATGAATCTCGCGTGCGATGGCTGCGCGCTCCTGTTCGATGCTTTGCTGGAGATGTTCGGTCAGTTCCGCCAGGCGGCGTTCCGACACGGCCAGTTCGCGGTCCGCCTTTTCGCGGGCCAGCCGGGCGGTGCGTACTTCGATGGAGCGGGCGATGACATGTGGCAGCTTGGCGATGTCGTCTTTCAGCAGGTAATCGCTGATGCCGCGGCGGATCGCGTAGACGGCGGCAGCTTCGCCGATCGCGCCCGACAGGAGCACGAAGGGCGGTGCTGCCTTCTGTTCGCCGTCCAGGGCATTCCACGCATCGACTGCAGTGAATCCGGGCAGGTTGTAGTCGGCGACCACGACGTCGAAGGTGTTTTCCTTCAACGAAAAAACCAGGTCTTCGAGGGTCTCGACACGCTTGAGCTCGAATGGCCGGCCGGCACGCTGCAGCGTCATGCGAACCAGCGCATGGTCGGTAGGCGAATCCTCCAGGTGAAGGATGCGCAGCGTGGAGGTGGAGTCTTCGGCCATTCGGTTCAGAGATATGCCACGAAGCCATCCCTTTTCCAAGGCGGTTTCGGTGCAAGGGTAAGGACAGTGGGCGATTACAACAAACTATATAAAAATGCGTTAGGAATGCCTAAATTGTGCCGATATGTATGCGTAAGATAGAGGGCATTCCGGAACCGGTTTGCCTGATGCCCACGGGCTAGGCAATTGCGAGACTGAAGACCTATGCAGCCTTCGCAAGGATGGAGATTCGATGCAAACACCGCTTGCCAACGATAGCGGCCCCGCTGTGCAGATGCCCCTCATGGTGGTGGCTGAAGTGCAGGACTCCCTATTGGTAGTGATGCATGACCTGAAGCGTCTCGAAGGACTTCTGGGGCATGCCTGCGACAACCTGATGGATCGTTTTGGTGAGGCCAACGCCCAGTTGGCCGAACCGGCCCAGTTCCATGGCGGCAGCGTTGCCGATGCCCTGGATTCCCTGCGTTCCGCGGTCACCGAATTGCAGTTCCAGGACATGGCATCGCAACTGATCGTGCACATCAGCCGTGTGCTGCAGGGATGTGCTTTCCGTCTGGCTTCCGAATCGATGGGTCAGGAAGAAGGTGAAGAGGCCACGCCCTTCGTCGAAATCCAACCCGAACGCCCAAATCCGGTGACGCAGAGTGAGATGGACGCTGGTTCCATCGAGCTGTTCTGACTGTCATCCCCGCATCGCGCAATCTCGTTAGCTGGAGCCCCATACATGTTTTCGATACTCGCAGTTGATGACTCTCCATCCATGCGAAAAATGGTCTCGTTCACCCTTACCGGCGCCGGCTACCACGTGGTGGAAGCGGTCGACGGACAGGACGCATTCGAAAAGGCCCAGACCGAGAAGATCGATCTGGTGCTGGCCGACCAGAACATGCCGCGCCTCGACGGCATCGGCCTGACGCGCATGCTGCGCGAGAATCCCAAGTTCAAGACCACGCCCATCCTGATCCTGACGACCGAGTCCAGCGATCAGATGAAGCAGGCCGGACGCGCCGCCGGCGCCACCGGCTGGCTGGTGAAACCCTTTGATCCGAGCCGTCTGATCGAAGTGATCCAGAAGGTCATCCGCTGAATGCGGACAACAGTTTTTTCATGAGCAATAACCTGGAAATCGGCCATGGCTGAAGCACAGACTTCGGGCGGCGGAGCCGACTTCGACCTCAGTCAGTTCTACGAGATCTTCTTCGAGGAGGCCGGGGAAAACCTCGACCAGATGGAGCAGATGCTGCTCAGCCTCGACCTGGCGCAAGCCGATGACGAAGAGCTGAACGGAATCTTCCGCTGCGCCCACTCGATCAAGGGCGGTGCCGCCACCTTCGGGTTTTCCGATGTGGCCGAGCTGACCCACCACATGGAATCGTTGCTGGACAAGCTGCGCCGCCACGAACTTCAGCCCGCACCCGCGATGGTCGACGTGCTGCTCGAATCAGCCGATGCTTCGCGCAGCCTGCTGGCGCGCCACCAGGCCGGCGGCGAGGGCGAGTCGACCGACACATCCGACCTGGTCCGCCGCATCGCGGCACTGGCCGCCGGCAAGCTGCCGCCGGCTGGCCAGGCGCCCGCCGCACCGGCACCGGCACCGGCTCCCGCGCCGGCACCTGTTGCAGCTCCGGCGCCGGTGGCGCAAGCCGAATCGGAACTGTCGGACTGGGACGCCGCGCTGGCTGAAACCACGGCTCCTGCCCCGGCTCCGGGCCTGCGTTCCATCGAGATCCATATCGGTCCCCTCGAGCGGCCCGAGCAGGCGGATGCGATCCGTGAACTGTTCCGCGACATTCCCGGCCTTGGCACCATCGAGCCGCTGCCTTCGCCGCAGCCCGACATGCGCGCATTTGCGGTGTCGACGGCTTCGAGCGACGACGACCTGCTCGACCTGTTCGTGTTCCACGTGTCGAAGGATCAGGTGCGGATCCTGCCGCCGGCCGAGCCGGAAGATCCGGACCTGATCGAGGCCGCGGTGGCTGCCAAGCGGCCATTCGGTTTCTTCCACGACGCGCCGGGCTCGCCGGTGGCATCGTTCGGCCTTTTCGAAGGTGCCCCGGGTGCGCCCGAGGGCGAGGGCGCCAGCGCCGCGACCGACACGTCGGCAGCGCCTGCGCGTGCGCCCGCCGCGGCCGCCAAGACCAACCAGGCACAACTCGAAGGCAGCAGCATCCGGGTGTCGGTGAGCAAGGTCGACCAGCTGATCAACCTGGTGGGCGAACTGGTCATCACCCAGGCCATGCTGGCGCAGAACAGCCAGGGCCTGGACCCGTCGCAGTACCAGCAGCTGATGAGCGGCCTGGCCGACCTGGACCGCAACACGCGGGATCTCCAGGAGTCGGTCATGTCGATCCGCATGATCCCGATGTCGACGGTGTTCAGCCGCTTCCCCCGGATGCTGCGCGACCTGGCCGGCAAGCTGGGCAAGAAGGTCGACCTGGTCACGCAGGGCGAGGCCACCGAGCTGGACAAGAGCCTGGTCGAGAAGATCACCGATCCGCTGACCCACCTGGTGCGCAACAGCTGCGACCACGGCATCGAGCCGCCGGACGTGCGGCTGGCCAACGGCAAGGCCGAGACCGGCACCATCACGCTGTCGGCCTCGCACCAGGGCGGTTCCATCGTGATCGAGGTGCGTGACGATGGCCGCGGGCTGTCGCGCGAGAAGATCCTGAAGAAGGCGGTCGAGCGCGGCATCGAGGTGTCGGACACCATGTCCGACAGCGATGTCTGGGGCCTCATCTTCGCGCCGGGCTTCTCCACGGCCGAACAGGTGACCGACGTGTCAGGCCGCGGTGTCGGCATGGACGTGGTCAAGAAAAACATCAACTCCCTGGGCGGATCGGTGGATATCGATTCGGTCGAGGGCTACGGCATGAAGGTGTCGGTGCGCCTGCCGCTGACGCTGGCCATCATGGACGGCATGTCGGTGCGGGTGGCGGAAGAGGTCTACATCCTGCCGCTGTCATCGGTCATCGAATCCTTCCAGGTCGAACCCGACACGGTAAACACCATTGCGCAGGGTTCACAACTGGTGAAGGTGCGTTCCGACTACATGCCTGTGGTGGGGCTGGAGAAGATTTTCCAGGTGCCGCGCGACGACGGAAAACGCGAAGGCAACATCATGGTGGTGGTCGAGGCCGAGGGCAGCCGCGTGGCGCTGCTGGTCGACGAACTGCTGGGCCAGCACCAGGTGGTGGTGAAGAATCTCGAATCCAATTACCGGCGCGTGCCCAACATCTCGGGCGCGACGATTCTGGGAGACGGCAAGGTTGCCCTCATCCTGGATACCGGTGGGCTGGTGAGGCGTGCGCGCCATTGAACTCGCGGTTGCAAGAGACTGCTTAAGGAACGTTATATGGGCGTGATGGGAAAAATGGACGAAGGCTCGGCCAAGGGCGCGAGGGAATACCTCACCTTCCGGCTGGACAAGGAAGAGTACGGGATCGACATCCTGAAGGTGCAGGAGATCCGGGGCTACGAGCCACCGACCCGCATCGCCAATGCGCCGGCCTTCATCAAGGGCGTGGTCAACCTGCGCGGCACCATCGTGCCGATCGTGGACATGCGGTTGAAGTTCAACTGCGACCAGGCCGACTACAACAGCTTCACCGTGGTCATCATCCTGAACCTGCGCAACCGCGTGGTCGGGATCGTGGTCGACTCGGTGAGCGATGTGCTCGAGCTGAGCCCTGACCACATCAAGGCGGCGCCGGACATCGAGAGCGTGATCGACAACGGCTGCATCCTGGGCCTGGGGTCGATCGGCGAACGCATGCTGATCCTGCTGGACATCGAAAAACTGATGTCCAGCGTCGACATGGGGCTGGTGCCGGCCGAGGCCTGACACTTTCCCACCCACGTCAGTACCCGATGGCTGTAGTGCGTGAACGAACTCCCCCGGCGCCCGGTGGCGCCGTGCCGGAACAGAACCGCGAGTTCGCCTGGACCGACCGGGACTTCGACCGGGTGCGCGAACTCATCTACCAGCGAGCGGGCATCGACCTGCAGGCTGGCAAACATGCCATGGTGTACAGCCGGCTTTCGCGACGCCTGCGCGAAACCGGCCACACGAGCTTTTCCGAATACCTGACCTGGCTGGAACACACCGACGGCGCGGAATGGCAGGAGTTCGTCAATGCGCTCACCACCAACCTGACATCGTTCTTTCGCGAGCAGCATCACTTCGAGATCTTCTCCGAGATGCTGAGCAAGCGGCCCTCGGGGCCGTGGAGCGTGTGGTGCAACGCGGCGTCCACCGGCGAGGAGCCTTACTCGATCGTGATGACGGCGTTCGCGGCAATGAACAACCCGAACGCGTTTCGCCTGACCGCAAGCGATATCGACTCGAAGGTGCTCACCCACGCGGCCAACGGCGTGTACCGCAGCGACGCGCTCAAGGGCGTGACGCAGGCCCAGTTGCAGAAGTATTTCCTGCGGGGCAAGAACGGCAATGCCGGAATGGTGCGGGTGCGGCCGGAGCTGCGCGCGGCGATCAACTTTCTGAGCGTCAACCTGATCCGTGACGACTGGCCTTTCAAGGAGCCTTTCGACGCGGTGTTCTGCCGAAACGTGATGATCTATTTCGATGCCCCTACCCAACGTAAAGTGCTCGAACGGATTCACCGCGTGATGAAGCCGGGCAGCATGCTGTTTGTCGGCCATGCCGAGAACTTCAGCGACTCGCGAGACCTGTTCACCCTGCGCGGAAAGACTGTCTATGAACGCCGCTGAAGCCCTGGCCCGCAGCGCGCCCGCCGTGCGGACGCCAGGCTCCTCGCTCGAAGCGCTGAAGTCGGCAAGCCGCAAGAACGGCGAGGCCTCCTTCTTCTACTTCGACCACCACTTCCAGTACAACGCGGTCAAGGTGCTGCCGGGCGAGTATTTCGTCTCCAGCGACCAGCTGGTCATCATGACCGTGCTGGGTTCCTGCATTGCCGCCTGCCTGTGGGACAGCCGGGCCGGCATCGGCGGCATGAACCACTTCATGCTGCCGGAAAGCGACGCGGCCGACGTGTCGGGCCGCTATGGTTCGTACGCCATGGAACTGCTCATCAACGAGATGATGAAGGCGGGAGCCCGGCGCGAAAGTCTTCAGGCCAAGATCTTCGGCGGCGCGCAGGTGATGGCGGGTTTCACCACCATGAACGTGGGCGAACGCAACACCAGTTTCGTCAAGGAATACCTGCGTACCGAGCGTATTCCGCTGCTTTCTGAAGACGTGCTGGACATCCATCCCCGCAAGGTGGTGTTTTTTCCGACAACCGGAAAGGCCATGGTCAAGCGCCTGGCCCATGCCCATCCCGAATCGTTGCTCAGCCAGGAACGTCGCGGCAATGCGGCCAGCGTCGCGCAGACGAATTCCGGCGGCTCGGTCGACCTGTTCTGAACACCGTGGGCGGCCTGCCTGCCGGGGCCGTCCACTCCAATTTTTGAGACCATGAAGAAGATCAGCGTCATCGTCGTGGACGACTCGGCCCTGGTGCGAAGCCTGCTGGCCGAGATCATCAACCGCCAGCCCGACATGGAATGCATCGGCACCGCCCACGACCCACTGGTTGCGCGCGAGATGATCCGCGAGCTAAACCCGGACGTGATCACGCTGGATGTCGAGATGCCGCGCATGGATGGCATCGATTTCCTGGGTCGCCTGATGCGTCTCAGGCCGATGCCGGTGGTGATGATTTCGACCCTGACCGATCGTGGTGCCGAGGTGACCATGCGTGCCCTGGAGCTCGGTGCCATCGACTTCGTGGCGAAGCCGCGCATCGGTGTCGCGACCGGTCTCAACGACCTGGCGCAGCAGATCGTCGAGAAGATTCGCATCGCATCGAAAGCGAAGATCCGCCGTGCACCGGCTCCGCCCCCGGCAGTCGCCGGTGCTGCACATGCAACGGGTGTGAGCGCGCCACCTGCTCCGCCGTCGAGCAGTGCCTTGCTGGGCCGTGTGTCGACCGAAAAACTGATCTTCATCGGTGCCTCGACTGGCGGCACCGAGGCCATCCGACACATCCTGATCGACCTGCCGGCGGATTGTCCGGGCATCGCCATCACCCAACACATGCCACCCGGTTTTACGGCCAGCTTTGCGGCGCGGCTCAACTCGCAGTGCCGCATCTCGGTGAAGGAAGCCGTGCACGGTGAACGCATTCTTCCAGGCCACGCCTACATCGCACCCGGTGGCAAGCAGTTCAGCGTGGGACGCAGCGGCGCCAACTACGTCGCGGTCGTGGAAGACGCGGAGCCGGTGAACCGGCATCGCCCCTCGGTTGAAGTGCTGTTCCACTCGGCCGCTCAGGTGGTCGGCCGCAATGCCTACGCCATCATGCTTACCGGCATGGGCGGCGACGGTGCCAAGGCAATGCGTGAAATGAAGGACGCCGGCAGCTACAACTACGTGCAGGACGAAGCAAGCTGCATCGTGTTCGGCATGCCACGCGAGGCCATCGCCCACGGCGCCGCACATGAGGTGCTGCCGCTCGACCAGATTGCGGCTGCGCTGATGTTGAAACTCAAGTCCGGCAGCGGCGAGGTGCGGCACCGCATCTGATGGAGCGTGCTCCTGTAAGCGTTAGAGCATTTCTTCCGGCGCGAACGGGCCGGCCATGTCGACGAGCAGTTTCAGGCCGATTCCGGCATCGGGTTCGGAGTCGAGCACCTGGCCGGCGCGGCTGTCGCCCTCAGGTGGCACCCATGCCAGCTTGCCTTCACGCAATTCGACGCGATAGCTGGACCTGATCGCCTGTTCGATGTGGGGCGAAAGCTCGGATGACAGAGCAACGCTCCGGATGACGATGCCGGCTTCGGTGTTCTGCAGCGCGGAGCGCATGTCGAGGTTCATCGTGCCGACGACGAGCAGGCGCTTGTCCATCACCAGCGTTTTTGCATGCAGGCTCGAGCGCGACGGCGGGCCCGATCCGACGATGCGGCGATCGGTTTCCCCGCTGGCTTTCAGTTCATAGAGTTCGACGCCCAATGCCAGCAGCTGCTTGCGGTAGCGCGCGTATCCGACATGGGCCAGCGGTGCATCGTTGGACGCCAGGGAATTGGTCAGGACGCGGACCCGCACTCCGCGTTTGCGCAGGCCTTCGAAGGTTTTCATCATGTCCGCGCCGGGCACGAAATACGGCGACACGATCAAAAGATCCGATCTCGCGCGCTCGATCAGCCGCAGCAGGCCGTCGACCACGGTTTCTTCGTCCTCATCGCCTTCCTCACCGCTGATCTTGGTGGGTTTGTCTGCGATGTAGGTTGCGGGTGCCCACACCAATTGCAGCGTTCCTTTTTCGATCTCGCTGGCGATGCCGGCTGCACCGGGAACCGACTGCGGCGCCACCAGCGCGATGGCGCCGCCTTCATGGGGCACGCCGGCGGAAGCCTCGTTCCCCGCGGCGGGCTTGCGCAGGCGCTGGCTGTCGATACGTTCGCGGTCCTTCGCCGTCAGCAGGGTTGCGGCCGGATAGGCAAGTTCGTTGTTCCAGTAGGCGTCGAAAGTGCCGGACAGCTGCCGCACGATATCGCCGGCCACCAGCACGTCCAGGTCCAGGAAATTGCTCTTGCTGCTCTGGCCGAAATATTCGTCGCCCAGATTGCGGCCACCGGTGACCGCCAGCACGTTGTCGGCGATGAATGCCTTGTTATGCATGCGTTGCTGGATGCGCTGGAAGTCGAACAATGCAGTGACCAACCGGCCGGGCTGCCACCCGCGCGGCCCGTTCACCGGGTTGAACAGGCGTACCTCGATCCCGGGCACCTCGTCCAGTCGCAGCACTTCTGCGTTTGCGCCCGCCGCATTGAAGTCGTCGATCAGGACCCGCACCCGTACGCCGCGCTGCGCGGCGCTCTTGAGCCGTTGCAGAAGTTCTTCTGTCGAGCTGTCGTAGTGAATGCTGTAGTACTGGAGGTCCAGCGCCTTCTGCGCTGCGTCGATGAGCGCCAGGCGGGCGCCGTAGGCACTTTCGACGTCTCCCAAAAGACGAAAGCCGGCGCGATGCCGGTTTGCAGTGTCTTTCGGCGAACCGGCGGCGATTCGGTTGCTGAGCGTGGTCCCGCTGGTGTCGGACAGCGCCCTCGAAGGCGTACGTCCCGGGTTCGCCGGCAAACCCGCACAGCCGGGGAGAAGGGCGGCCAATGTAACCAGGACGATGCCCCGATAAAGAAAAACACCGGCCCGGCGCAAACGGTGGGGCAGGGCGATGTCAGCAGGCATTGGGTGATGAGGGAGGCGGGCCAGAAGCGGCCTCGCAAATCTACGGATTCCGTCAGCGCACGTCTGTCGGACGATGCGCCAGCGGACCGGCTCATCAAGCCGACAAAGTGCTCCAGCGATCCAGCGCTTCCAGCAACAGGTTGTCGATCTCGACGGTCCGTTCGGCCAGCTTGGTGGCCCGCGCCACGTCGCGTCCGTACAGGGAGCCGTCGTCCAGTTCGTCGGCAATGGCTTTCTGCTCGGCCTCCAGCGCGGCCACCCGATCAGGCAGTTCAGTCAGCTCGCGTTGTTCCTTGTAGCTGAGCTTGCGTTTGGATTCGGCGGGAGCAGGCGTCGTGGCGGCTGGAGTCGGTGCGGCCTTGGGCGGCGTGGGCGCACTGGCACTGCCCGATGCATTGCGCAGCGCGATCTCGCGGGCACGCTTGGACTGGATCAACCAGTCCTGGACGCCGCCTTCATATTCGCGCCAGAAGCCTTCGCCCTCGGACACCAGGAGGCTCGTCACGACGTTGTCCAGGAACGTCCGGTCATGGCTGACCAGGAACACCGTGCCGTCATAGTTCTGCAGCAGGTCTTCCAGCAGTTCGAGCGTGTCGATGTCCAGGTCGTTGGTCGGCTCGTCGAGCACCATCACGTTCACCGGGCGGGCAAACAGGCGGGCCAGCAGCAGCCGGTTGCGTTCGCCGCCGGACAGGGAGCGCACTGGCGACGTGGCGCGCGCGGGCGAAAACAGGAAATCGCTGAGATAGCTCTTGACGTGTTTTCGCTGGTTGCCGATTTCGATCCATTCGCTGCCGGGGCTGATGAAGTCCTCCAGCGTTGCGTCGAGGTCGAGTGCATCACGCATCTGGTCGAAGTAAGCCACTTCGAGGTTGGCGCCCTGTCGTACCTTACCGCTGTCGGGTGCCAACTGACCCAGGATCATTTTCAGCAGGGTGGTCTTGCCGGCGCCGTTGGAACCCACGAGACCGATCTTGTCGCCCCGCAGGATGGTGCCGGTGAAGTTCTTCACGATGTCGCGGTCGCCATACCGCTTGCTGACTTCAGTCAGCTCGGCCACGATCTTGCCGGACTGCTGGCCGGCCGCCACATCCATGTTGACCCGGCCGACGGTGTCACGGCGTTCGCTGCGCTGGCCACGCATTACCTTCAGGCGTTCGATGCGGCTCTGGCTTCGCGTGCGGCGGGCTTCCACGCCCTTGCGAATCCAGATTTCTTCCTGGGCAAGCAACTTGTCTGCCTTTGCGTTGATGACCGCCTCTTGTGCCAGTTGCTCTTCCTTCTGTGTGAGATAAGCCGCGAAGTTGCCAGGATACGAACGCAGCTTTCCACGGTCCAGTTCGACGATACGGGTTGCGATACGGTCAAGGAACGAACGGTCATGGGTAATGGCCACCACGCTGCCCTTGAAGTCGATCAGCAACTGTTCCAGCCATTCAATGGCTTCGAGGTCCAGGTGGTTGGTCGGCTCATCCAGCAAGAGCACATCGGGACGTGCCACCAGCGCCTGGGCGAGGGCCACCCGTTTGCGCATGCCGCCAGAAAGGGTTCCCACCTTCGCGTCCGAAGCCAGATTCAGGCGGTGCAGGGTTTCCTCGACCCGTTGTTCCCAGTTCCAGGCGTCATAAGCCTCGATCTGTTGCTGCAGCGCGTCCAGGTCGGCATCGGCATCGCCAGAAAGATATCGATCACGAGCATCGATCGCAACGGCGATGCCCTGTGAAACGGCCTCGAAGATGGTGAAGTCGGGATCCAGCGTAGGTTCCTGCATCACATATGCAGTACGCACGCCACGCTGCATCTGGAAGGAGCCGTCATCGGCCTTTTCCATGCCACCCAAAATCTTGAGGAAAGAAGACTTGCCCGCGCCGTTACGGCCAATGAGGCCCACGCGCTCGGCGGACTCCAGGGCGAAGTCGGCGTGGTCAAGAAGAGGAACGTGGCCAAAAGCCAGTTGTGCGTCGAGCAAGGTAAGAAGAGCCATAGGCCAAATTATCCGGCCAGAGCAAGAACCCTTGACGACCGAGTGGCGCAGAAGCCTAAATACCTATGCTATAGTCGCTGGCTCAGCTGCAAAGAGGCGCCTCTAGCGAGGTAATTCGGGTGGCTAGGATGATCGGTTCTTCGGGGCTGTATTGCGGATTTGGTGTTGATGGTTTTCTGGGTGTGCGGTTCGAAAAGAATTTGCGTCCCAAGTTGACCGGAGCGAAAAAAGCGGTATAGAATTCGAGGCTCTGCTGAAAACGCGACGAA